>Ga0065711_1034252_pt1 | contig 24084 bp, 22 predicted proteins | sample Hoacrofraction12_FD_59098 | JGI IMG/M metagenome (GOLD analysis project Ga0065711, IMG submission 59098) | Hoatzin crop microbial communities from Cojedes, Venezuela - Epithelial fraction 12 v2 (version 2) | ecosystem: Host-associated > Birds > Digestive system > Esophagus > Crop | place... | reverse complement strand
AGACGGAACTTCCTGTGCCTCAGTTTGTGCCCATTGCCCCTTGTCCTGTCACTGGCCACCACTGAAAAGAGCTTGGCCCCATCCTCCTGACACCCACCCTTCAGATATTTATAAGCATTTCTAAGGTCCCCCTCTCAGCCTTCTCTTCTTCAGGTTGAACAAGCCCATCTCCCTCAGCCTCTCCTCGTAGGAGAGATGCTCCAGTCCCCTCACCATCCTTGTAGCCCTCCACTGGACTCTCTCCAGTAGCTCTTCATCTTTCTTGAACTGGGGAGCCCAGAACAGAAAATCTCAATTTTTTCTGTTAGAGTCAATCTTTTTTGTATTAAAAATTTCAATTAATGTCAGTTAATGTCTGTTGGCTTAACATCTGTTGACTCAAAGAATATAACTCTGCCTGTATAGCCTGAAGAGTAAGGTTTCTGTCTGGGATGTGAGCCTTCAAAGGTATAGATACATTTTCAATTTACCTTGGCAAAAATAACTTTGAAATGCTGCCTTCTTTCACCTGTATTGCTGCACTCCCATAAGCTTTTACAACCCCTGCAGCAGACTCACCTTCAACATCACTTACCCATGAACTCATTTTGAAGGCTCAGCCAAAACCATCACCTAAGGCAGGTTAAGTGGTCTTGCCACAGACGCTTGTTAAGCGAATAGCTGTCTGTGGCTGGAAGTTCAAACCTTTCATCTGAACCAGAGAACATATCTGCATAAGGATCTCCCCTGTATGTGCATTGACCATTAGTCGGTGTGGGGTGGGCACCTACCTAGCTCTCTCTGGAGCTCTCATTCTTGATTCTGTGTTACACAAAATTTGCATTGCCTTTTGTTGTAATGCTTCACACTGCTTAATTTTAAATTGAAATATGTGCATTCAAAAAAAAAATTTCTGCCAGTCATGCCTAACAAAAATTCATTGGAAGAGTTCCCATCTGGATAGAGGTGAAATATCAGCATTTGGGGAAGGAATTATTTGGAAACTCATTTTAGAGATGGGCAACAGAAGCACAAAGACCTCACAAGTAGGATTCATCTGTTGTTAGCTCTCACACAGTGGAGTGTCTAATGTAGAGTAATTGTTTAGGATTGCTGTATAGTCAGTGGAGAGACAGATACTTCCAGATGCTAATTCAAACCATGCAACATTAGAATTACCCTGTGGAAATTCTTCTCTTTCCTTGAGTAGGATAGGAGTTCAGAGTAATCAGATTTTTGACTGAAGCATGCTAGTTAAATACTTGGATTAAAGGGATCCAGGCTAGTAGTAGTCTGTTGGGCAGATGTTTTATATGAAATATCATGAGGTGCTAAGATACAAGTATTTGGAGTTCATTCACTCACCTTAAATATGGCACGAACAATTGTTTCCTTTGTTAAAAGAAAAAAAAAAGCAAGCTATTTATTGTGAAAAGTCTGCTAACAGCCCTCTGAGAGTTAATGTGGCTAGATACAGGATACAGGCACATCAGTGCTAGAATACGAAAGCTGAAGCGAGTGGCTTTTTTACTGACTGAGAGAAGCTGCTGTATATATTTTCCAGCATGGATCAGCATATGAATTAGGGAAGGATTTATGCTTTCAAAAAGGAAACAAAAAAAAGAAAGTACCTCAAAGGCACCCTGGCTTGTGTCAGAAATATTGTGGCCGGGAGGAGTAGAGAAGTGATCATCCTCCTGCACTCAGCTCTGGTGAGGCTGCACCTCAAATTCTGTGTTCAGTTTTGGGCTCCTCATCACAAGAGGATCATTCAGTTGCTGGAGCGTGTCCAGAGAAGGGCAACGCAGCTGGTGATGGGGCTGGAGAACAAGTTTTATGAGGAATAGCTGAGGAATCTGGGATTGTTTACTCTGGAGAAGAGGAGGTTGAGGGGGGACATTATTGCTCTCTACAACTACCTGAAAGGAGAGTGTAGTGAGGCAGGTGTTGATCTCTTCTCCCAAGTAACTAGCAATAGGATGAAAGGCAATGCCCTCAATTTGTGTCAGGGGAGGTTTAGATTGGATATTAGGAAAAATTTCTTTACTGGAAGAGTTGTGACACACTGGAAGAGGCTGCCCAGGGAAGTGGTTGAGTCCCCATCCCTCGAAGGGTTCAAAAAACGTGTAGATGTGGCACTTTGGGACACGGTTTAGTAGTCATGGTGGTGTTGAGCTGACAGTTGACCTTGATGATCTTAGAGGTCTTTTCCAACCTTTATGATTCTATGATATTTCTGGCACCAAAAATGGTCTGACGCACCTTTAGTATGCAGCCTACTTGAGCCCTGCAAGTATGTACTGGAACTGTGTATCTTGCTAATTGATAGTGTGAAATAGACATTTCGGAATGAAATTCCTCCCACATATTTTAGACATCTGTTTTTACAGAAAGCCTTAAAGGGATATTTCCAAGAGCATAGCATGTGGATTCTTTCTGAGATCTGCCTAGACAAAACTGCTGTTCATTTTTTAGGAAATCTGTGAGCATAACTCTCATAAATGCAATGACATTAACTTCATATCTTGACTTTTCAGGATTTTTGTGGAAGATGAAGTGGATTGGAATCATGGCGGAGGTATTGTGATCAGCTCTTCCTCCTATGAAGCTCACCAAGCTGAAGTAGTTACACTTAAAGAAGTCAATGGTCACAACATAAGAATTCATGAACGTCTTCTGCATAGGCATATTGGTAAGGAATCTGTCTTTCCATTGGAGACAGTTGCTTCTGAAGCATTAACTTTCCATTTCAGATATCACTAAGATCAGTTCTACTTTGTTGAGGTATCTTCATTTATTTCTTCATATGATTTTTCCTTGCTATTTTGATAGTTGATGTTCAGAATTGTAGAGAATAGCTGATTCCAACATGAATTTCAGGGAACAGAATTAATTCAGAGTTGAACACTTTTGGAAAACTTCCTTGTGTTTCATGTTTTCAGTAGAACTGGTTAACAGAGAGAGAAAGAAACTGAAATTTTAAAGGAAAATAAAAAGCATAATTTTTAGGCCATTTGCACAATATCTGTGGTGTGCCAAAACCCGAAACATTTTAAAAATCCTTTTTTCCAATTGCAAAATAATTAGGCTCATGGAGTTTCAAGTACAAAATTTTATCGACTCCATGACATGAAACTAATGTATCTGTAATCCAATACATAAATAAACATAAAATCTGTATATAGCTCTATTTCCTGTGTAGATTATATGGGATCTGTATTTAACTGGAAAAAGTGAGGCACTGTTGATAATTAATTTAATTTTATTTCAGCCTGTGAAGGAAATTTATTACCATCTATTTAACAAAAATAAAAGCATTGTTATTAACAGGTCAAATTCTGAAGCTCCAAAACCAGGATTTTTCATGTGCGTAACAATATTGTTTTAATTTATTCTTTATTCAAGCTAGTTGAAGCAGAAGTTAGAACGACGGATAAAAAGGAAAATGTTGTGTGTTCTAAATGGCTATACCCATGTTAGTTAAGCTTCACTTGGAACGGAGCCTTGTTCTGAAATTATCCATAGTGTCAACTGATAGTAGGCCTCACAGCACAGTTAAGTATGACAATTACATTTAAAAAAAAAATGCAGTTCAAAGGATACCAAGTCTAGACCCCATTTCCAGTACTTTATGCACAGCCTTTCTTTTTTGCGAGGGAGGGAACAAACCTGCCAGTCAGTCTTTGGACCAGAGATCAGCCTATTTTCTTAGCTAATATAGGTATCGTAAGTGTATCCTGAGATGAAATTATTACCTACGCATTGAGTACTGCAGCAGTTGTCAGATAGAGCTAAAAAAAAAAGGACTGATGGGAGAATTAAGATTGCTGGGATTAACCTGGGCAAATGTAGATAGCTACAGTTCACACACGAGTTAGTCACTCTCAGCTCCCTTGACAATCAAAGCAGAAAAGACACGCTGCTCACTTGTATTTCATCTCCTCCTAAAGCAGATGTATAAAATAGATAAAAAATTGCACTTCAAAGTTGCCTGTTGCTGTCCATTGTACATAAAAACAGTTTGGACAACTAAATCATATCTGTAGATATCTCAGGTCACCTGAGATGAATTCTGAGTTAGACACCTGCATAAACTCTCTCAAAATTCTTATTTAGAAGTACTTTGTTTTAGAAAACATATGCAATCAAGACTCTGTAGCAAACTGACTTTTAGCATTGTCGTTGGTCTGATCCTAACAAGAATTCATGGAGATCAAGTCTGCAGTGTACTGAAGAATAACTCCAGCACGTATAGCTTGGAAAAATGAAGTGTGAACCTGTTCATTGATTTGGCATCTGCTCACCGCAGGGAAAAGATTTAGCACCTTCTTTTTCTACAATAGAAATACATTGGTAAATATAAGCGCATGGTGAATATTTCATGGGCAGGTGGCCTTTCTGGTTATTTGTTGATGCCTGCAGGTTGTGCTGGAGGAAAAACACACCTGAATGTCAGTGCAGATTCTGCAGAGAAACTGTGCACAAGCTGTCAGACTTTATGTCCCTCAAAGCACTGGTTTATAGGTGTGATAGACACTTATCACATTTTCTCTCTTGAAACTCCCCAGGGCATTCGCATGACACAGAAGATGGTAGACGCATCCCTTTGGCTGCAGAAGTTGGACTCCTAACACGCAACGTACAGATCAAGTCTGATGTGGCTTGTGCTGGGAGGATGCTGGTGGGACGTTTTACAGACTCAAGTGGGACAGTATTCGAAGGTAGCAGAGATTCACCTGTCCTCATCAACCAGACCTATTCAGCCCAAGAAAGGACTATCTAAAAACAGATGCATCCATTTGCATGTGCTATGCACTTCTAAGCAAACTGTGACTGTGTGACATGCATGAAACAAGAGTATTAATAATATTTCATAATTAATTGAATATATTTTAGAAGGGGCTGTTCTGTGTTTAGATGGTTTTTACTATGACTTTATATATATTTAGGAACAAATACCTATTACTGGCAATAAACTGACAAAGATTGCCTGCTATTATACGCCTGAGTACTGCTCGAATGAGTGATTCTTACCAGTTCTGTGGTAAGAATGGTCTTTCTCTAATGACTGATGCTCTATGGTCATTCTTATCAGTTCTTAGGTAATTTTGTAAGCTTTTATTTCACTATATTTATCTCATTGCAGGTGTCCTTGAACTCTTAAATATTGAATTTTTGAACTTTGGGCCTCCTCAGCTTTCTGCCATTGAATTCAGGAATTTATCCCAAGGGTCCTCAGTGATGTCATCCAGCATTAATGGTAGCTGTGGAATTGGCATTAGAGCAATCATGAGCAACTGGATCTTGTTGCATGATAACATGGTGTTCAACACGGTCGGACCTGGTATTGATTTGGAAGGGCAAAATCATTCTCTCATCAGGAACCTTGTTATTCTGAGCAGGCAGCCAGCAGGCTTCTTAAACTGGGTTGCTGGCATCAAGGTGGACCTTGTCGTTGGTGTCTCCCTCTGTGGCAATGTCGTGGCAGGATCTGAGCGAATTGGCTTCCATATCAAGGGTGAAGAGTGTTTTCGAGATGGAGACTATTGCAGTGAAAACGTGGCCCATTCAAGTCTCCATGGTATTCATTTGTACTGGGTAGATGGATTTCAGACCTGCACTAGAATCACAGGTTTTCTGTCCTTCAAGAATTATGACTATGGCGTCATGTTCCACCTTGGAAGCAGTGTTATCATAGACAACGTGGTGTTGGTGGACAACACTGTGGGTCTCATGCCAGTAGTGTACTGTCTTTATGCCAAGCAATGCCACATGGGGAAAAGATTCATAGAACTTCGAAACTCCATCATTGTTGGAACTAGCTCAACTTTTGACTGCATCAGTGACAGGATCAAGCCTCACTCAGCTGACCTAACAGCCAAGGATCGACCACCACATTGCCCTCTAAGAGGCCGTGTTGGGATTTTATGGCCTACATTTACCACTGTTCCCAGCCAAAGGCCAGATAACCCATGGCACAAAACTGAGCACTGTCCAAATGTCCTGGGCCTCATGAAGCTGAAAGGTTGGTCTTCCATGTCCAGTGGCCAGATTATTCTGTCACTCTTGTTCTTGACTAATCGAATTTTTCCAATTGAAGTCGCAGCCTTCAACACTCACAAATGGATGTGGTGGGGAAATCCAAACCTCAGTGGAATTAATAACAGAGTTCTTCTTCAGTTCGATACAGTTCAATACAAAAAATAAACTATTTGGTATTTTTTATTTTCTTAATCAACCGCAGTATAATTATGTCATGTGTTAATGTATCTATTTTACTTCAAACATGCCTGCCTTCTGTGCTATCTATTTTTCCACTTGATTAATCTCTTTGATCTACAGTTACCGCTAGCTAAATAAAGATACCAAGTCTGAGAAGTGAATAGCACACTTTGTATAGAATTTGCAACGAGCATAATGACTATAACTGCACAGAAACAACTATGGCTTGTATTGTTATAAGGGATTGCACAAGAGGGATAAAAGTCAGTTAAGTATCCTGTGTCTTTGGTTCAAACAAGTTTTACAGTCCCTTGAGTAATATTCTCATACAGCAGAACCTAGATAGCTCATTGCTGTGCTGGGTTCTAAACACCTCACAATTTTCATGTCTTTGTCCTTCACTGCTATCTACCTTTGTAAAAAAATACATTATCCTCTTATTACTGAAGAATAACGGAGACAGAGAAAGACAAATATACTTTCCCAGGGTCTCATAGAAAATTTGTGGCAAAGCATGGATTTTGTAGCTGCAGAAGAGTTCAGTGCCAGAGCCAAGCACGTGCCACCAGAGCAGCTCATTTTATATTAAATCTGGCAAATGGATAAACCAGCCAAAGCAGGTTGTCATTAAATTGATTCTTAATTATTCAAATGAAAATTTACTAATTGCTCTTGCTTTTTTTTCTTTCTCACTATTTCCTTTGATTTCCTTTCCTATGGGCATGACTTGGTTTGTATCAACTTAAGATAAAACTTGGCTATGGAATATTCTAGGGGCAAATGAAGATCTATGATCAATGTAATTATTCTGATTTAAAAATTATTTGTATGTACACGTATATATAGAAGCCATTTAGCATGGAAAATGTCATAGAACAGAGTCTTTCTCTCTCAAGTTCTGGCACTCCTCTAACCACTTCTCCTCGCTTGATCTTCTCTTATTCCTTGGCAGAAGTCACCTTTACTGGTTTTACGAAGAGCTGCTACAGTGAAGACAGGCATGTCTGCATTATGTCAAATCCTGATCATTTAGGCATCATGCCTCTTATCACAGCGGAGAGATCAAGGATGTTACATGTATATGAGAAGGACAAGTTCTACTTTCATCCAACAAGGTAATATTCTTCATTTTGAACTATCTTTTTCAAACATTTATGCAAAAAAAAGTACCTGCAGTTTTGGGACTATACTTATCTTTATTTGTATCAGCTGTCTTTTTGTACAGTCTTACAAAGAGTTTAAGCAACTGGTTTAGACCGGATGTCTAGATGCAGAGAGGTCCCATTCTTCATCTCTGTCTTTGCTCTTGTACTGCTCCTGTCTGGGAAAAATGAACAAGCTCAGACATCAAACAAACATGCACAGAAAAATTCAAATCCAGAAAAAAAGGAAAGAAAAATACCACCCTCCAAACTTAATGTGGGGCAATTTTTTAAATTTGAGGTTCAGACTCCATCAAGGTGCATCTCCAGACCAGTCCTCTTGCATTTCCCCTTTTACCGACATTTGTATAGCAAACCAAGCTTCACATATCCTATTTCTTCAAACTCTATCCTGAATGTCTCTGACTTCTCAGCCTTAGGCTTCAGAAAATGTCAGGACCTCCAGCAAAAAACCCTGAGACAGGGAATGTTCTTTTGGTTGGGGAACCGGAGCTTTATTTTTTCCTGCAAGATCACATCAGAAGTGTTGATCAGTACCAGGCAGTCTGTGAGATGTCAACTGATGGCCAGAACTGCTCCTGCCCAGGGAGAATGTCATCTGCGTGTGGAGGAACATGGAGGAGGGAGGGGAGAGCTGCATCTGTAACCTTAAGTCACTGCTGGTTGCAGTGGTTTAAACATACCACATCCAATGGAAACCACATGCCTATTCATTTATTACAACCAGTGAACACAATACAGAGGCTATGTCAGGAAAGCCTTGAAGTAGCAAAAAAATCCAGCACGGACTCCACTTGCCAGTCAAAAATAATTGGAGGTGTCCCACACTGCTATGTTTAGACCCCCTCCAGCCTTCTGCCAGAATTTTGATTTTATTCTTTATTTTTGCTTTTTGCTCTGGGCATTGGTTTGCGTGTAGATTTCTGAGACCTGTCCAGCTTGTCAGCTCCCATTATGTTTCACTCTTGCATCCATCCCACAATATTAGGCTATTAGTGAGCTGCTGAATACACAGTCTGCTGCAAGAGCTGGTGATTTTCAAACACGATGAATGCACGTAGACTACTGAATGCTCTCTTAGTAGTCCAGTAAACCTCTGAGGGAGATTGCATCTCTCAGTGCTCCTTGTGCATTATCTGCATTCAATTATTTAATCCACCTTTGCATCTGCTGGGATTGATCCAGGCTGTGGCTGCATTGTTCTGCTTCAGCATCCTGAAGGGATATCTTGATGGATATGTCCTGTCAAAGAGAAGGGGAGCATTGCCTTAGAGCAAGAGAGGAAACAGAAACATCAGGGAATATGGCAAGACCATGCACTACTTTGCTTTTATCACTGGTAGACCTGCCCAGTTGAAATGCTGCATCTTCTGAGAGATGTTCAAGAATTGAACTAACTGCCAGGATCAGAGGAGCTATCTTTGTTCTCCACCTCTTTTGAGCGGTGTTGATTGGAAGCGCTGGCCCATTTGTATCTCTACCCCTACTGTAAATCTCTGACTATATCTGTTTACCGTATTCAAAGGGTCAATAATTGGGTTTTCCCAACCTAAGCTCAAGAAATTTTAAGTTTTCTTCAAGACATAATGAGTATCCACCTAGCAATCTGAAGATGTTTGCACAGACTTTGCTGGATTACAAGTCATTGTATCTTATTGTATTTTCTAATAGGAGTGACATGGCCGGTTGGCTAGTGCCTTTAAACTGTGTTAAACCTTTAGTCAAAATGCAGTTAAAAGCACTTAAGGTCCTCAACATGTGATTCAGCTCACTGCACTTCAGTGATCCAAAAATTAGTCATGTAATCAAAGAAGACACTAAAAGCATTCTGTAGTCAGTGGAGACACTTGTCCAGAAAATTATTCATCTCAATTGTCCTATATAGGTCTCAGGTGAGGTGAGTTCCCATTCAACAAACCTGTCCTGTTGCAGGTACCTGTCACCGTGGAAGCCAGTCTTTAATAATCTACACAGAAATTTATAGGATTTTCTGGCTGTTTCAAGACACCAAAGTTGCAGTTTCCTCCTGAGATTATACTGATGATAAAATGGGTTAAACTTCTTTGAAAATTAGATGTAGTTTGCTGAGATACGCTATCATGTCATCCAAAAACAGCTTTGTATGGTTTGGACTAAAGCGCTGAAACTGTCTCAACTTCTTAGTTTTATTCTCAAAGTGTGGTTTAATTCTATTCTTAGGTCCTGAGCCTGTCATGAGAAAGAGAGAAATAGCTATTCATTGTCTAGGAGACAGTACTGGTTGAGTCATCACTTACTGGTAGAGAAGTGTGATTGGGTGATAAAACCTTGGCTCAGGCGTAGCTTTGAGATGAGATCCATGTACGCTTCACTTCAAGCTCAACAAATCCACTAAAATGACACTGAATCTCCAAACCCATTTTTTTTAATCAGAACATAAATTAGAACAATAATCTTTTCAGATGCAGTTCCAAACACCTGGGTATGAAAGAAAAAGAACAAACAAAACACTTTTATAAACACATTAATCCTTATGCATTGTGTCCTATTAGGATGGATTTTCTCTTTCAAATTTTCTTCTACTCTAACAATGTTCAGTGGCTCATTGACCTGCAACAATCTTTACTGAATTCCCAGCAGAGGTTTCTTTAAGATGTGTGCTCTGTGCTGGCTCTCTCTCTCATACTTGCTGCCATTTCACCTTCCTTCATGCTTTCTCCTGCATAAGCTTGGTTGCTCATGGGAAGGTGCAATTTTCTGACCCTTCAGAGGGCTCCCCCATTCTGGAGTGCAGTGGTTAGCACAAGGCAAACAGGTACTGCTGGGCAGCCAATGCTTTTTAACAAAATACTGTGCAGAACCCACACCAATCTGTAAGCAAAGAATAAACAATCTGTCACCCGGTGGAGATGAAGAGCAATGTCTGTGCCATATGAGCACTGCAGAGACGTTCCTGGTCACTTGGTGTGATAGCAGTCAATACACATTTCCCCTTCACCCAGCAGCTACAGGCTTCATCTGCCATAGGTCAAAAATTAATGGCATGTGGATATTGTTGGTTGCATCACTGCAGTTCTATAAACCAAGAAATCCAAGAGGCAACCAGAGGTATTCAAGCTGCAACTTCCTAGCTGTCTCTAAGGATCAGGACATTCCACACTGGCCACAACAAACCTCAGGGAGGAGGATATTTGGGGATAGAAGTTGTACTGGAAAGAAGATGATTTTCCGTGTCCAAACCCAGCCAAAATTTGGAGAGGGAGGATGTCGATTTGTGTTTTTCAGTGATTTGGATGTAAACATGCCACATGTAAATATTGCTACAGAATTTCTTTACAGACTATTCCAGACCATGACTGATATGCTTAGATTTCATTGACTTTTGCTTATTTTCTGTATTTTTTATTTTCTTGGACATGTAAATTCACCTAGTAAATACCAAGGCCTTGTGTGTATGTGCAGAAGTGTTCGTTGCCAGCATAAACATATTACAACCAACCGCACAATAATTTTCCTTTGCTCTCTTCTTCACAATAACTTTACCTCTCCTGCCTGTCAGTGTACAGACCTCCAAAGACATCATGTCGCTCGAAAAGAGATGCAAAGGCTCGAGAAAGGCCCTTTTCAAGGATCTGGATGGAAGTCTCCTGGACCTAGCACCACCTGTTTCTGTTTTCCCAAAGTCAGAATTTGAATGGACACAGTTCTACTTGCAAGCTGGTAAGTACCTGTTCTGTCTGGAGTGCTTGCAAAGTCATGCACACCTTTGACCCATGAGGTCTGTGTTTGCCCCACGCTTTCACTGAGACCCACAACTGCAGTCGAGATGGTGGTGGTGCCAGATTGTCTCCTTTCCAGGATGGATGTAGTGAATTACAGTGTAGAAGTCTGGGAGGCCTCATTGCACAGTTCGGCATCCACCAGTGCCTCTCTGCCAGCTTGAAGAATCATGTCACCTGGTACCTTTAGCCCCTTACGGGTTTAATTCATTCATTTTAAGACTAGAATAGAACTTACCTGGCCTTTGCAAAGTCCTCTGAGAGCATTGAGACATGCCATGTAAATTCTATGTAAGTGTAAAATAATAGCAATAATTGGCCCAACAAGGATTTTCATCCATATCCCACTGAGAAGATAATCAAGTTGAAAACCCATTCCAGAAGTTTAAAGACCCCTCTCTCTGGTTGAAAAAGGCCCATTCTGCTCAGTAACCACTTTCTGAAGGTTCACTCAGCAAGGCTCCATTCTCATCCTGATTAAAACTCTGCTCTCTGATTCCAAATAAACTCTTTAATTACAATTAGTGTTTCCTGTGCCTGCTGCTGATGGCGGCCATTTTGCTGAACAGGCGCATCATTTGTGACTCCAGCGGTATGGGAGACTGATGGAAGGGACTGTAATTACTCCTGTTTTTCATCCCACTCCAAAACTGATTAAACACGAGAACTTTAATCTTTAAACAAAATGTCTAAAGTGTATCCAGTAAAGGCTTTTCCTCTAAGAATCCCACTCTAACTGGCTGCTTACAGGGCTGATTAATCTGTTGTCTAGATGCAAACACAGTGGTAATTACTCCACCTTTTCTGACCTGATTATGAATCACATGCAAGTGCTAACACCCTAGCAGCATTACCACTTACCACCTGCGTATTTATGCACACGTGGTTTTGCATACAGACCTTGGATTTTATTTAGACTTGCACCATTATTAGCACAACCTGGCACACAGTCATAGGCGTGCCAGGATTCTCCATCATCTAAAGTGCACTGACAGTGCAACCTGCACTCCACAGCGTTTATCTCCTTGTGTAATGGAGGCAGCAGCATATGGTAAATGCTGCCTGCCTGTGAGGCTATAACAAAATTGCTGTGTTTTCTTCTTGCTGACCAAATATGAACGGGGTTTTTTCCTCCCCTATCTTCACAATTGCATGTAAAATTCTTCTGTATTTCTCATTCTGACCTGTGGTTCCTTTTCTCTTGCGGTTGATGCTTGGCAAGTCACAGCCTGATACTAAGGTGAATCCATGTTCATCTTCTTCCCTACTCTACCACCTCCTTCTCCTTCTTGAAAGAGGTAGTACTGAATATTTTGCACAGCGCAGTGCAGGCTCCCATGCTAGACAGATAGGAGACAACGCTCATCTTCGCTGCTCCCACAGATCTTCTGTGGGGCCAGATTCTCCCTTGGCGTGACAGTGCTTCAAGGCCAGTGACGAAGGTGGTGTTATGAAGCTGTTGAGCAGAATTTAGCCCTTGGAGATCTACCTTTCCTAAATCCAGATGAGCATTTGGTACTTATGTCATCTGTGTGGTCAAGACCCACCCACTGAACCCCTCATCCGCACATCCATCTGGTACCCTGTTAAACCTAAGTAATTCTCACCACCTCCAGCAGCCTCATCAGAGCACTGCGATGCAGTGGGTAGTGCTCTGCTAGGCTGACTAACCACAGAGACAGGAGAAAGTCTTTTCAGGTAGCTACACAACTTCCTTGCCACTTCCACAGTTCAGGGACACAAGTTTCTTAGCTACTTGAAAGCTCTGGTTTTCCACATCCTCTTCATCACACCTTCATATGGATGCAAGTATATATTCTCTTTAAGCTTTCAGCTTGGACTATCAGCTTGAAATTATTGGTCCTCGGCCGTTTCTAGATATTATGATTACTGCATGGGGAGCAAATCAAAATACTCAATATGTTTCAGGGACACAAAAGCCAGGAAGATGTCCTCCCAGAACAGTACTGTAGAAAAGAGGCTGTGAGAGCCATAACTGGGGCACAGTAGATCACTCAGTACAATATTAATCTTCCTGAATTCTTATGATATTTTAAACTGATAAGACAATCAATATAGAATATATGTAATATATTATTTATATAATGTAAATGTGTGCATGTATGCAAAAGGCAAGGAGGGATCACTTGGCTTCCTGAGTCCTGTCCACTGCAGATGGGCAGTAGCAAGCCATGCAATGTATATTTAATAATGTACCCACTTTTTTTTCTTTTATCTTCCTGTGTGCCTGAACTTTTATCTCCTGTGTTTACTCTTTGGGTCATAGACGAGGTCTTTTATTCTGGCTTTCCGTAGAATCAGAGTTGTTCACGTAAAACTGAAGTTTTAGTTTTCTGGATAAATCACAGAATTCAGAAGAAAAACAAAAAAACAAAACCCAAAACAGGAGGGAACAGATTCAAGACTTTTGTTATTATTTCTGCTGAAACAAAAAGGAGCAACAACAAAAGTGGTTTTGAGTCAAACAAAGAATTATTTTTTAATCTAATGGTACTTTTTGCTCTTTTTTTTTCTTTTAAATACAATGCTGCAGAAGTTTAGAATTAAATGTTTTCCAACAACTCCTCCCTAAATCATTTATGAACAACTTTCACAGTATCATTTTTCAAACTATCGAAAACAATTTAATGAGTTTAACATGAATTTGTAATGATTTTAATCTCTTTGAGCTGCCATTTTTGGATGACAATATGTTTTTCTCCCAAAACTCATCTCTGCACCAAACCTCTTACAAAAGAGCTTGAGGCCAGGCTTGGAGCACTAAATGGTACCATGATATAGGAAACACCAGAATTACAAACTGTACAGCAGAATTAGCTATAAACATGAGTGTGCCTAGCTGAGGAATGAAGGATAAGTGAATGGTTTGCATACTCAGCTGATTTCTGTGTCCAGGTCCTGTTCCACAAAGGATTGCTGATACAATCATTGTCCTACAGTTAAAGTTTCAACCATTTTCTGCCTATATGTAATACTTATAGGATTCTGTTATCATACTGCCTCATGTCTGTAATCTGACAACAGTGAACTCCCAGAGACATTGAAGTTCGTTGTCTTCCTTTGGTTCAAAGGTAGCTGAGGACCGGAGGATAGTAAAAGATTCATCTGACCCCACTTCCATTGCCTCCGATGTCCTTTCCATTGAGCAGAGACTGATACCTTAAGGGCAGAAGTTAGGTTAGCTCATACATGGATGTCTGACAGATGAAACCAAGTCCTTCAAGTTTTAGTCTAGAGCCTGCGGACACACATGTTTTCTTCCTGTTGGCAGATATATTCTAGGCATCTTTAAAAGTAATTTGGCCAAATAATCATAGAATCATAGAACAGCCCAGGTTAGAAAGGACCTCGAAAGATCATCTGGTCCAGCCTTTTGTAGGATAAGGAGCCTGGATGAGATTATCTAGCATCCTGTCCAATCGAATCTTGAAAACCTTCAGTGATGGAGGTGAGTGGTGAGTGGGGAGGCAGCTCCAGCGAATGATTATTCTCACTGTAAAAAATTTGTTTCTTATATTGAGATGAGAGCTCTCCTGGTGCAGACAGTACCTGTTGCCCCTTGTCTTCTCCATGCGAGTCCTTGTGAAGAAAGAGCTTCCATCCTCTCTGTAGCCTTCTGTTAAGCAGTCGGAGACTGTGATGGGAGTCTACCGTGAGCCTTTTCTTCTCCAGGGAGAGATGATCTCACTCCTTCAGTCTTTCCTCACAGGATGGGTTCTTGAGCCTTTTGATCATCTTTGTGGCCTTCCTTTGGATTTTCTCCAGTCTGTCCACATCTTTCTTGAATTGTGGGACCAGAACTGGACAGAGCCCACCAGGTATGGCCTGACAAGCACTGACTAGAGTGGGATGATTATGTCTCTATGTCTGCTAGCAATGCCCCTGTGGAAGCAGCCCAGGATCTGATTTGCCTTTTTTGCTTCAGCAGTGCACAGCTAACTCGTGTTCAGCTTGTTGTCCACCAGGATCCCCAGGTCCCTTTCAGCAAGGCTGTTCCCAGCCTGTACTGGGCTCTTTGGTTAGAGTTGCAGGACTTTGCACTTGCCTGTGTTAACCTTCATGCAGTTCTTGCTAGCCCACTCTTCCAGCCTGCACAGGTCTCTCTGTAAGATGGCTCTCCCTTCTGATGTGTACACCTCACCACCCAGTTCAGTGTCATCAGCAAACTTGGTAAGGGTACTTTCAATCCCGTCATCCAGAAAATTTATTAAGACGTTGAACAGCATGGGGCCCAGTATTGGTCCTTGGGGGACAAATAAGCCATCTTGAATTTTAAATTATTGCCAGTGTCAGTGACCCAACTTAGTGATAAAGTGACTGAGAAAAGCAGAAATGAGTAGATAATTGTTTGGCTCTGTGCAGCCAGATACTGAGCATTAGTAACCTTACAACCTGTTTGTCTTCTTTTATCCTACCACATAGGAGAGATGTTATGATGGGGCTGTAGCCAGAGACATGGGAATATGGGGAAATGAAGAAAGGAAAAGGTCATCAGAAAATACGTCTGCCAGCATAGATACTTGCAGAAGTGTTTTCCCCCTTGTTAGAGGAGACAACATGACTCTCACTTTTCAAGCAAACCCAAAAGACTGCAGCTTGCTATGTGAGTCTTTAATCTCTGCTGACATTTATAATTAAACACTAGACTATGAGGATTCTGGATGTCAGTGTATTACAGCATGAAGGCAGGCAGGCATCCCAGACAATGATTCCTCAGCATAGGTGCCTTTGAGGGCTCACATTGATGCAGGTAGTATTGCAGCTCCCAGTGATCTTGTGCCAATCCACGAGAGAGTCCTTCCCATTCTTATTCTTCTCCCTTAGCATGGCTTCAAATTTAGCCAGAAGAATAACTTTTCCGTGTCTCATGAAATTGTTAATTGTAATTCAGAGTTCCCTATATGACTTCCATGCTGGTTTCTAAAGAGATGCAGAAAGATCCTTTGGTTTGCATGAAAGCAGTGTTTTTGTGTATCCTATTTTATGATAGTGTAACTGGTGGAGTCACTGCTCTGCTTGTTTTTACTGGATGGAGTAACTCTGATGCACTGAAGGGTAAGGAAGTCACAGGCTGCAAGTTGTAGCTATGATGCAAATTTTTCTTCCTGATTCTAATACGTGCTCCTTGTATTTACTGTGAATAACTAAGTTTATTTTCTACCCTAGACAAAGCTGGCACCTCCTTGTAAGTTCTCTGGATATTGTAGAAGAATCAGTGACATTTAGGTCTGCAGTACCCCTGTGGGATATATTTTGACACTAGTTTCCCAGGCAAAGGACAGAATTTGTGACTTGCCCAAGCTCAGTCAATAAATTGATGCATATCTTTCCAAAACCCTGACAGCCAGACTTATAATCTAAAAGCTCCCCACCCTGTTTAGGCAGGTTGAAAAGTATGGTTGTGTTAACTAGAATCAGCCAAAAATTATTTTACATTCTACTTTTTTATTAAAAAACATACCTGGAGCATTTTTTGGAACTTTACTGAACACTTAAATTCTGACTTTGGCTTTAAACAAAAAAAAAAAATTCCATTTTTTTTTTTAATTATTGTTTAAAAAGTCGAAGAAGTGTTTTATTGAAAAAAAATAAGTCAGCTTTAGTGGGAATCTTTTGATAAGAGGATTAGTGTGTTGTGGACAATTGATGTTTTTCTCTGACCAACAGATAACTGAGACTACATTTTCCACGTTGTTTTCAATCTGGACAAATCTAAAGCTGTGAAATTCCTACAGTAGTCTTGCTTGCTCTCTAGAGGTAATCAGTACATTTTCTGGATCATAAAAGCGTAGGTATTTCATATGTAATTGCTTATCTGAAGCAACTTGCACAGACATTTAAACACTCTATTTTGTCAACAGCTGTTGTAAAGAACTCTGTGAAGATCATGTAGCATTGAAGTTAAATGTCATAAATGAATATGCAGAGGTTTGCTGGTTTAACCATAAATAAGATAAAATGTCAGGTCCAGGTGTAAGTAGTCCAAAATTTCCAGGGATGTAGATCAAGGATTTTTGTACAATGTTCTTCCTTTTGGTAATTTTAATTATCGAATAAAATTGTCAAGTAATAGTTGAGGATGTGTACAATTTTGACACACAGGCTGCCAGCATGATTTAGGGCTAAAGCTATGTGAAAATGTTGTATCATATATATTTAATATTCCAAGGACTAGGATTAGCCACACCTGCTATGCATAATCTCAAATTAAATATATTTGAGAAATGCAGGTTTGGTAGATCTGCAAGGAATGAAACAGATGCAATATTGGTCAGAAATATTTATTTTTTTCCACTGGAGCTTTATTTTTTTTTTGTTCACAGATAGAAATTTGGTCTTTATGCAATAAATGGTCCATGCAAAATCAGTTAAAATTGGCAATGAAGAAAGTTAAAAGAGCAGTTACCAAGTTATTGTTTTATAAAACACAAACCTAGCATGGTTAGAGAATGCCTGTAACTTTTACTTAATTTTCTTGAATACACATCCCTGGTACAGAATTCTGCAGACCTTGATTAAGTTAAGTTGAGACCAAAGTCGAGAACAAAGTTGGGAGGGGTTTTCTGATGCTCATGGGAGAACAAAAATTTAAAGTAAGCCTAAGGGAAAATAAGTTGGTTTTGTATCTTTGATACCTGTATGGTGGCTGATCAGGTGTGAGAAGGCTGAACCCGCTGAACTAAAGAATCAGCTCTTCTAACTGAGGTGAGCTTGGCAGTGAGGGACATCTGTGGATGGTGAATCCATCCATTAGGAAAGGAGAACCACAGTTCATCTGGACGCCACATAAGACTGTACCTCAGCAGGCAGCTCTGTCTGGCAAAATACTTCTCTACATAATTTGTTTTGATAGGTCATGGAGAAATAGACCAGAGCTGGAGATTATTATGGTGTAACCCCAGCTGGCAGCTAAGCACCACACACCTGCTTGCTCTCTCCCCTCACAGTGGGATGGGGTAGAAGATCAGAAGAGTAAAAGTGAGAAAACCTGTGTGTTGAGATAAAGACAGTTTAACAGGGAAAGTAAAGCCATGTGTGCAAGCAAAGCAAAACAAGGAATTTGTTCACTACTTCCCATTGGCCGGCAGGTGTTCAGCCATCTCCACGAAAGCAGGGCTCCATCATGAGTAGCGGTTACTTGGGAAGACAAAAGCCATCATTCTGAATATCCCCAACCCCTCTTCTTCTTCACCTTCCTTTATAAGCTGAGCATGACATCATTAGGCATGGAATATCCCTTTGGTCAGGTAGGGTCAACTGTTCTGGCTGTGTCCCCTCCCAGCTTCTTCTGCACCCCCAGCCTCCTTGCTGGTGAGGGATGTGAGGAGCAGAAAAGTTCTTGGCTCTGTGTAAGCACTGCTCAGCAGTAACTAAAACATCCCTGTGTTATCAGCACTGTTTTCAGCACAAATCCAAAACATGGCCTCACACTAGCTACTGTGAAGAAAATTAACTCTACCTCTGCCAAAATCAGCACAAGACCTGGCAAACTAGGTTAGCACTGGGGCTGATGTGGCCATATGACATTTGCATTTTGAAGTACTATAAATTATGCTTCTTCAAACTCATCTATATCTCAGTCTCTAATGGATAGTTATTATCCTTTTTGAGGGATGTTATTTCCTTAATTCTGTAGCTAGGATGTAAGATGAATGCCATTGCTCATTGTCTGTGTGATCAGTATAGACAAATGCATATATATATATATACATACACACACACACATATACAAATGTATAGTCTGTCAAACTTTATCTTCTTGTTCCCACAGAGAGCATCAAATGCTTTTCTCATGATGAATCCAAAAAACCTTGGGCAAACCCATCCATTTTGCATGTTCATTGCTGTAAAGGGAGTTTAGCTTTTTGTAGCACCCTTTCTACCTCTTTTTTCTAAATTCCTCAGGTACTTTCAAACAGGCATGCATGGGTGTTCAGCTGCATAAAATGTAAAATATATGCACGTATCTATTAGGAATAATGAAATTTGGAAAAAGTTATTGCAGAGTCAGGTCCCTGACTCTGGGAGATAACCTTGGCCCTTAGGATAGCAATCCTTTTTGAAGACATGCCAGCAAATAGTCTGTGCCTACAATTACTGTCAGAAATTCTTGACTTCTCCTTTTAGCCTTAATCCCTGAGGATAAAACAACAAGTTTATCATTTTCAAAACTGAACTCCTGTGTTTAAGGAGCTGTTTAGAAAAATGACACCATTTCTAGAGTTTGTGAAATCTCTGAGAGCCCATTTTTTTCTCTGAGCGGTAAAAAACAACTCGGTGCCCCCAAAACACACATCACCTTCATTTAGGAGTCTAGTTATGGATTTGATATCCACCTCTCTACCTTTCTGTATATAAATGCTGTCTGCGACCTGAGCATAAGCTTTTTTTATCATTGACATGAGGAGGCTACTGTTTCAGGGTAGTGGTTCTGAAGTTGTGATTTATAAAGCATTGGTGGTCCATGAAACCTGAGCAACCAATGCACACATCACTTGTAGATTAATTGAGGAGCCTGACAGTTATAGCTGAAAAGAATCATTAGGCTTCTGGAGAAGAGAAGCTATGAAGAATGGCTGGCAAAGTTGGGTGGCCCAGTTTCGAGAAGAGATGGATGAGAGACGTAAGAATCACCTTCAAAAACATGCTGTGGACTAGAGAGAAACAAGTTGGTCCCCAAGTGTATAGAATCAGAAACAATGGGCTGAAATTTCAGCAAAGATAATTTTAAATGTGGGAGAGAAAATGTTAGAGTAAAGACAGCAAAACACTGAAATAACTTGTCTGAGTGGGTTGTGGAGTCCCTATCAGTGTATGTTATGCAAACATCCTTAGATGATCCAGATAGAGCTGCCCTTGTCCTGGAAGGGGAGGACATATGAAATAATAACTTCAGAAGGCCCTTTCTGGACCTATTTTCAAAATTCTGTAAGGATGCTCAGTGGTCTGCAAGAATCTTTGAGGTCTGACAGTTATTTATTGGTCCAAAGGCCAGGGTGTTGTAGTGGGAAGGTTTGGTAATTAGGACTTTCTAAATGGTGTTGATGAAGACAAAGAGTGACTGCTAGGGAGGTAATTAGTGAAGAGAATTTCTCTCCCAACCCATGCACTTGGTCCCTCAGTCATTCTGCCTGTTCTTGTGGAATGCTAATGCACTTGAAAAGCTGTGCAATAGGTAAGTGTAGGGGTTAGTCCCATGGAAAAATGGTGTACTGTGTCTCAGCAGAGTTTGCAGCACCAGGAAACAGAAACTGAGGGACCTCTCTTCAAGGCTCACTATCTCACACATCATGCCATTTCTCCTGAGGTACTGTTTCATTCCTATTTATCATTCCTACTTCAGTGATTCCCAGGGATCTGAGTCAGTATCTGGGTATTATCACTAGTAGATACCATCCAGAAACTTTGCTGATACCTTCTGGAAGAAGTTTCTGGTGTTGACAGTCAACCCAGAAGGCTTCAGGAGAAACAGCAGAGAGCAGAGAAGTGAGGTGCTCTGGAGTGAGTAGGGGACCAATCTGATGACAGCAGCCTACATTGTACAGCCTCTCTAGTCTTGGTGGCCGTTACCTTTAAGGAGACTAGATGCCTGTGTTTATGCAATTAAAAAAAGAAATGTGAATTGCATCCTGCAAGCATAACTGTATTATTTTCCTTAGATCTTAGAGGCATATCTGTAATCTGACGAAACTGCTGACTGTTAGTTTGCTGAGCTTTACAGGGGAAGCACTGCATTTTGCAACAATTAATTTTGCAGAGGAAGCAGCCTTTTTAAAGATGCCTGCAGCAGTCACTAAAATATGTGTTGTTTTTCAGGGCCACCAGACACACAGTTGGCTAGGTTGGCTAATAAACAAAACAACAATGCAAAAACCCAGCCTTGTGGGGTTTGCAGGAAGAAGGGATGAGAAATGAAATGAATAATGCTTACCTGCTAGGGGTGGGTGAAGACTATAATTGTTTAGCCCCCAGCAGATCCCTGCAAGGGTTAAAAATGACAAAGGTATTAGTTGGTGACTGCTAAGATTGTTGGTTTGAAGCTCTGGGCAAAACACAGACTGTTATTTACCGGACTTGGTCGATTTACTTCTTAATGCAATAATGACCTGTGAAATGAAACGTGAGCTAGACAATTGTTCCTCATTGTTTCCAGTAAAACATCCTTTCATACCCCATTAAACCACCATTAATTCCATTTGAAAGAGAAGCAGGCACAAACACCAAGGGATATCTCTCTCTTTTCCTCCTTTCCTCTCTTTGTGGGACTGATCAAGGCCTGTGGATTGCAAAGCAGCTTTCTTACACATTTCAGAGGGTGTTGGGCAGCCTGTGGGGCCACATTTCTGCAGGAGCACCAGAGAGATCTGCTGGATTGGCACCCAGTGGATCACATTCCTGAGATTTGTAGAAGACCATTATAAGCTACACATTCAATTTATTGATGTTAACACATGAAGTTTCTCTCTTTTTTAGGCTGTCTTTCTTTAAGCGTGAGATTTATGTGATCATGCAGTGTATGTGCATATGTATGCATGTGCCATATCCCAACCAGTAATTCTTAGCCCATTTTCAATTTCAATCCAAAGTAGTAGATTTATAAATTCTCAAAGATACCAGACTCCTACAGGCTAAAAAAAAAAATTGGATCTGGGAAGAAAAAGACTGTCAGTGAAATATCATTATCCTCATCCCCCCAAAGGGGGATATCCCTTGGTATCCATTTCCTGGATATCAAGAAATGTTCTCTGGAGACAAACTCCAGATTTGTGTCGCAACTAAACGAAAATCTTTTGCGCACTGGTAGGTGTCACCAAAAATCTGGGAATAAAACCTCGTAACATCAATATAGTGTTAAAAGGCAGGCATTCTTTATTGCAGCGCTGGATGCATGGGGGATAATTCCACCAAACGTGCATACCTCATACCTTTTCCGTGCAGGTTATATAGATCAAAAATATACATATTTATTTTATTCATGCATATTCAGTATTATTTTCTTTGGCGATTGGTGTAAACTTTTCTCGCTTCTTACATAAATTGTTGTGCAGACTCTGTTACCCTCTTCCATTGTTCCTTTTTGAGTAGGTGGTATTACCTGAGTAGGGAGTCAGTGAGTCGGTGGTCGCGATCTCCCCCTGCCGGAATTACCTTTTACCTACTGGGTTTGCAATCTTGGCAAACCTAGTCAGTTTCTTCAGTCCGTTTCACAGAACCACACTCCATCGTTTCTCTTGACAAAAACACAATTACCCACTATTGTTAGCGTTAATGGTTACCTAGAGACTAGACCCTCTGTTCCAAGACCTAACGTCCAGGTGGGCAGGGCTGTACCAGGAACATAGCAGCACTGTTGATGTTTATGGTCAACTGATTCTATCACCCTGGTTACACAGGCACCATGGAATCCAGCCATAGCTCTGTAGTAAAGCACTGGTTCCACCTTACCTGAAAGCAGTTTCTTAAACTCCCGATTCTCCTCTGCTGTAGCATCGTATTGAGTCACTACGACAACATGAAATTTTAAAACTGGAACATTTAAGATGTCCAGGTTCTATGCAAAGACATCAGATCAAAAAACAGAAACCCAAGATTTTTTTTTTACCTTAATCAGAGCTCTAACCTGAGAGACAAAAGTAGCAGACCATCTGAATTATGAAATATAAATGCTTCTTTTCTTCTGGAAAACACTGGTGAAAGAACAGCAGACAGAAACTGTTTTCCTACTAGAGTTTCCTCAGAATATTTTTTTTCCATAAGAAAAAAAAAAAAAGTGTTATACGCTTAAAATATTTCAGCCCCGAAAATTTTTGTTTTCCTTCTATTTTTGGGGGGAGGGACACATGCGACCTGATTTCAGTCAAAACCTGCTTTTCTTTCAACAGCAACATAGAAACCCAACTTCTAGAATAACTTTTCAGTTAGCTTTAATCACTGTGAATAAGCCAGAAATATTTAGGACAAATTGTCCCTCAGTTATACTGACATAAATCTGGTAGTGCTCCATTCTGTATGAAGTTATAAAACTGGGATTATAACATTGTCCATTCATGCATGAGATGTTATTACTGGGCAGACAACATTTCTGAGGGTGAGGGATCCATTGATTTATAATCTCTAGTATAAGGTAGAGAGGAGACACTTGGGTGGGATGTTGTATTGGAGATGTCTGTTGCTGAGAGGACTTCGTAATGCTTGTTTCACACAACACACTGATAAAGTATCCTTAAATTCAGCACATCTGCATGTTGAGTGGTGTGTTATATGCTGCGCAAAAGGAGGGGAGATCTGGAGGGGGCAGGCATGAAGACAGTTCTGATGGTCCAGCACAAGAAAGTCAAAATCTCCTCACAATAGTTTACCCGTTTCACATCATCAGTGGCCCCCAGGACCTTCAACATGAACTCCCTTCTTTTTCTACTTTTTCATTCTGCCTGAATGGTCCAAGACCCCCAGCCCCAACACACATCTCTGCCTCCACAAGCCAGGACCCCTTCCCTTCACTGTCTCACAGGACCCCCAAGATCCTCGTGTTTCCAAACCAAAACTCTGACTCTGTGTCACTTTTTTCTTCCTTTCTGATATGATTTACCACATTCTCCACAAATCGGGGGTCCAGTGCCAAACATCTTAACCTCCACAGCCTTCCCAATCAGCAGCCAAACTGTCTCCTTGCTGCCTTATAGCCTTACCTGAAACCTAGACCATAGCATTTAAGTAGTTCCTTGGCAGGTGTTGTCCACCTAAAAGGAAGTTAGCAAGCATCAATAGCTTTTGTTCAAAAGTACCACTGAATTTCGTATAAGCCACAGTCTGACAGCCCATATCACAGAATCACAGAATCACAGAATCAGAGAATGGTGGGGGTTGGAAGGGACCTCTGTGGGTCATCTAGTCCAACCCCCTGCTGAAGCAGGGTCACCTACAGCAGGCTGCACAGGACC
>Ga0065711_1034249_pt1 | contig 24088 bp, 19 predicted proteins | sample Hoacrofraction12_FD_59098 | JGI IMG/M metagenome (GOLD analysis project Ga0065711, IMG submission 59098) | Hoatzin crop microbial communities from Cojedes, Venezuela - Epithelial fraction 12 v2 (version 2) | ecosystem: Host-associated > Birds > Digestive system > Esophagus > Crop | place... | reverse complement strand
TTTTTTTTTTTTTTTTTTTTTTTACTGTGTTAGACAGAGGACAGGTTGGGAATTTATCAGCAGAGCTGTGCTAACAATTACTAAACTTTTGTACCTGCAGTAAAAAAGACAAAGTAAAGCAGGACATGAGACGACTCATGTTCCCTTACAGTTTTGATGGACATAAGTGGTGAATGCAATACATTCTTTGGGCTTCATATGACAAGTTGTCCTGCGCAGCAAATAATTTCTCACCTGCATAAACAATATATTTAATAAACAGAAACACACGGATATTTCCAAAATACAGCAAACTTTGCATAAAATAAAAGAGAAAACCACTGTCTTGCAACAAGGAAATGCACCAATAAAGAGTGGATTTTCCTTTTTTTTTCCTTTTCAGTGATTATTTAATCAATATTCCTTTAAATACACTTTAAATGCACTTACAAAAGTCCCTTTAAATTTTTTGAGTAATAAAATGTAATTACAAAAGTTTTGCTTCACTTGTCTTCTGTGTTATATGCTGACTATGTTCTCAACAATGTTATCTAAACCTACATGCATTGTGCAGTGAAGAGACGAAAGTGTTGTCCAAATGAGATGTAGAACTTGAAAGGCAAGGAGTCAAAATTCCTTCGCTAACATTTACAGAAAAATATCCTATCATCTAAACTATTTTTGGCAGAAAATTGGATTGTAAGCATTTTTCATATTATTTATGCCAGTTTTCTGCACTAATCTGAAGATGTCACTGCAAAGTAAAGAACCCAAATGTAAACAAAACTCAGAAAAATTTTTATTTTCAATTTTTTGAAAATAAAACACTAAAATGTATCAGAGAGAATGGCAATACTTTTTTAATGACATTTTCCATGGAAAAATCAAATCTATCTCTGATTCATCATACCCACAGTGTTTCAACTAGCATACAATTTCCCTAACAGAAAATACCATCTCTCCTTCAGCAAAGAAAATGCATTGACACAGAATCATATTCAATTAAAGGCCTGCAAGCTGTCTGATTTAAAACTGATGTAGCTACTGCATTCTGAAAAATTAAGGTCCTTTTTCTTCCAGAAGAAATAATGTTCTTTCATCTTAACCTCCAAAGTGCTTTAAAGCCTTCTTTATATGATACATGCCCGACCCTATTTTGTTTGAAGGTGACAAAAAGTAAAACTCAGTTTAAGAAATGGAGAATGATTCATTGTGGGGATCACTAATCATCTGCAGAGTATGGGATTACCGCACTCTAAGTTCACTGAGATTTTTTTTTCTCCATGTTTTATTGGTAAACATTATAGTATTTTTAATGGATATTTTCCATAGGAAAATGTAGACACTACTTTTTTTTGGGGGGGAAAGAAAAAAGTATAAGAAAATCAGGATGAAATGCTGTTTCAGATTGCCTTGAGGTCAGTTTGTGCTTGCCTGAGCTGCCACAATGCCCAATGTGAATTTTTTGTCAAGCACCTCAAGTTTCTGCTTTCTGTCACTGGAGAAGTGTGGTTGCTGGCCGTGGGAGCATGGGCCATGCAGGTTGCAGTTCTCTGGTGGTACAAACAGACATAACTTTAAGTCAGGCTGAGCCAAAATGTTGCAAATAATAATTCTTTCTGAGATATTTGCTTCATAAAAAAATTGCACCATTTCAACTTCGTACCTGAAGACAAAAAGCAAAGATGGCGTTTGCACTTCTGTTTTTCCTTTCTCTCTCATGAATCAAAGGAAGTGATGAAAAATAAAAGATATAGCTGGGGCTGTGAGAAATTCAGATTTACAAAGTGTAGTCGCCTAAACCATAGTTTAGGTAATTGCACGGACTAGATCTAACTCATGAAAGATACTTTGAGGCTGGCAGAGACTAATCTTGATCAGCCCTTGATTTTACAAATATGACATTCGAAAAAACGATGAGGGGTATGAGGAAATTGTTTAGGTTCTTTGGGAAAGCATAGTCCATACTGCCCTGAAGAAAGGCACAAATTATTTATCTAAGTGCTCAGTACTTTGTGGGATCATCCACTCTAGAGAGTATTTCATTGGGCAGTATGTGATCATTTAAGCTTGAAAGTCGGAAGAAAATAGGTTTGAATTCAAAAAGCAAAGGGAAACCAGATGAGGCAGAAGTCTGCAATGTGAAATACTTTAACCTAATTGACTGATGCCTCACTTTTGGGCTGTTTTTGCTATTTCTTTGTTGTTGTTCCTTTTGTCTCTTTATTGAGGAAATTAATGAAAAGAAATCAATCAGCATTTATTTAGTAGGCAGAAGCAATATATTTTCAAACTGGCAGGAAAGAGGCATTTTTGACTGATGTGCCCAGAAAGTATTACCTAGTTTACTTGAATGAAGTAAGGCAGAGCAATTTCTAAAACATTTTTGGCATTTTCTTAGCCTGCAAATCAATAATTATACGGAAACTGGTCTCTCTCTCGGGCCTTATCTGCAATATTTCTCACTGCTGAGTGTGCTGGGGGTAGAACTGGGCGGGAGAGGACAGCTGGGCTGGTGCTGGAAAACAGCCTGAAATTCTCTGAAGTTTCCGGAGTTTTCTTTTACCATCTATTTTAGTAATCCTGGTTTGATGTGGGTCTGGAAAAGCACACAGAGAAGTGAGCAGCCTCCCTGTCCCATAGGTTGTGTGACATATACAAACTCTCACAACGATGAAAAAATACAGCTGGTGGTTTGATTTTGAGAAAGATTTAAGAACGACACATCAGGTAAAGTTGAAAAAGCAAGACTATAAAACTGCAATGCTTTTTTCTGGTAGATGTTTTCCATGTAATACATGCTAGGAGACATGCTATTTTATGGCAAAAACGATGAAGAACGTAGTGTGGTGGAATTCATCCTCACACTCTGTGATGAAGTTTGATTGAAGAGCCAAAATGAGACTGACAAATGTGGCAGGAGCTGAAGAAAATCTGGATCACAAAATCATTTGCAGCACGCTGGGATGCCAGGAGGGCAGAAGGCCAGAAGGAATATTAAAGCAGCATGATGTCAATTAGAAATTTGTTTTATTGTAGGATAGGCATCCTTCCAAGACCAGAATTAATGGGCACCACTAAAATACTGAAGAGGGTGATAACATTCAAATATGATGGTTTAGTTTCAGTCTGGGTCCTGGGTAGAGAGAAATAATAGTAGTAATGAAGATTGAAGTAATAACAGTAATTACAATAAATATGACCCTGTATCATTCTCACTATTTTTGTTTATGCTTCTCAGAACATTTTGAGGCTAAGCAAAAAAGGAAGTTTTTCAGGCTTTGATTAATAGGACTATTATATGCCAGCAACTGCAGCAAAATGCTTCACAAATCTGAAGCCTTGAAAATAGCTTGAGTTTGCTGCAGAACATCCTGTACTTTAGGTCTCTGCTATCCCCTACACTACAAATTCGCATTGTACTCAACAGATAAACACCATTATTAGTCTGAGCATTTAGGCAATGAGATTCCGTCAGTTTTGCTTCATGCCAAGTTTCAGTCGGCCTCTCACAGTTTCAGTAAATAACTTCTTAATATGATGTTAAATCCCTGCTTTTCTGCAAATCTCCCTTCTCTGGAACGTGGCTAGCTTGGCAGCCCCGAATGAGCACACAAAACCCAACAGCGAGTGAGCAACATGGGCAATGGCTGCACTACATTTGAACATCTTGCTAGTGGACTGTGTTAGCCTTGTATAAAAAGGTTCTTCTAGCTCACCAGCACTAAGAATTTCAGTGGGTCTTTTGAAGCTGCAAACTCTGCCACTGTTAGTGGGGCCAGCTCATGCCATGGGGATTGCCCTTCAGACGCTGCTGAGGGGGTTGAGATCTAGGCTCTGCTCTCGCATGCTCTCCCACTATCATCCAAAGCAGGTTGGTTAAACTGCGTTCCCTCTCTTGCGATGCTGTCCCAGCTTCTTGCTCCTCCAACGGTCCACACTGCCTCTGTGATAGCTCCTGTATGGGCTCTGCTCAATATTATGCCCCCCACCCCGAGCAGGGGACCCAAGTGTGAGCTAGGGCTGGGGTGACCTCGTGTCATGACTCTGGTCTTCAGTACAGGCAAAATCAGATTGCCCTAAAGAGGCCAGAGGATCCCCTGGAGTGGAGACAACCAAGGCATGCCCCTTGGCCTGGAAGGTGTGGTGCATTTCTGTGCTCCCCTCAAAGACAGTGGCAGGAGAGCCTCCATCTCTCCATGACTTCCTCCTTCAGCAGCAGGATGAAGATGATGATTTCCCTTAGCTGTCATGTTAGACAAAAACATGCTCTCGGGGGTCACATTACCACCGGATATACTTCATTAACATCAGCTTTACCTCCCACCTCTTTTCACTTGGAAGCTGTCACTTGAATCATGCAGCAAACAGATCTTTTGGTCTCCTATCACTCAATCACTTTATTCTCATCAGAAAAAAACCTGATCTCGGACATCTTAGAAACTTTCAAGAGAATTTCTGCTGAATTTCACTCTCACTGAGGTGGTTTTGAACGTTCACTCATTACACTTTATTTCCTTGAAATGGTTAGAGATGAAGTACTAACGAAATATATTAGGAATCCAGAATGTGGGTGGAGGACCAATTTAATGTTAAAGAAAGCATTACAGATAGTGACCTAGTAAATACCTATCATGGAAGGGCCCAAGCGTACATACCAAACATAGATCATGAGGCTAGCACATAACAGTAAATAACACCATCTTTTTCAATCTTCACGAACATGACTTTAAGATCTTTTGGTAATTCATCATCCTTCTTGGTCTAATGTCAAGTTTTGCCCCTGAACGCTTTGTGAGATAAGACAAATTTCTTATTAATATGCTTTCATAGGAAGGAGATGAGAGCAAACCAGGCCTGAGATATCATTCCTTTCTGCTGGTTTTACGCTGCTGTGATTTCAGTACACACTAAAGTTAAAAAATTGCAATGGTAGCAAACCAGGCCCTCCATATCAGGAGGGTTAATTTGTTTATGAATCTATAGTTATGGAACCCCACCAGCAATGATCTGGCTCAGATTTATACATTTATCTAACCTTATCCATTGAGCAAAGTACATCTCTTCATAATCTTTGATGATTTAGGCCATTTATTCAGGATCAGTGTCATGTCTGAGCTCCATTTCCTTCCCAAAAAACACACAGGAAAAATGCAGAGATATGTAGCCTTTTACGCCACATCGTGTGATTTCATGACTTGAAATTAACTGAGAATGAGAGAGGAACTGCTTTGATTTTAATTTTACTGTCAAATTTTTTTTGCAAAACCCAAACCTTCAAAGCTGATGGTTTGAAGATGGTTTGAAGTCCAGATAGATGACATGTAAAACCTTTGACAAGGTCACCCACAACATCCTCCTCTCTAAATTAGGGAGATACAGATTTGATGGGTAGACTGTTCAGTAGGTAAGGAATTGGTTGGAAGGTCACAGCCAGAGGGTAGTGGTCAATGGCTTGAAGCCCAAATGGACACCAGTGACAAGTGCGGTCTCTCAGGGATTTATACTTGGACTGGTGCTGTTTAATATTTTAATCAATGACTTAGAAAGATCGAGTGCACCCTCAGAAAGTTTGCAGATAACACCAAGCTGAGTGGTGCAGTTGAGTGCACCAGCAGGATGGGAGGACATCCAGAGAGACCTGGACAAGCTGGAGAAGTGGGCCTGTGTGAACCTCATGAGGTTCAACATGGCCAAGTGCAAGGTCCTGCACCTGGGTCAGGGTAAGACCTGGTATCAATACAGGCTGGGGAATGAAGGCATTGAGAACAGCCCTGCTGAGAAGGACTTGGGGGTACCAGTGGATGAAAAGCTGGACATGAGCTGGCAATGTGCACTTGCAGCCCAGAACGCCAACTGTATTCTGGGCTGCATCAAAATAAGTGGGGTCAGCAGGTCGAGGGAGGTGATTCTGTTGCTCTACTCTGCTCTTTTGACACCCCACCTGGAGTCCTGCATCCAGCTCTGGAGCCCACAGCACAAGAAGGGCATGGAGCTGTTGGAGCAGGTCCAGAGGAGACCACAAAAATGATCAGAGGGATGGAGCCTCTCCTGTGAGGACAGGCTGAGAGATTTGGGGTTGTTCAGCCTGGAGAAAAGAATGCTCTGGGGAGACTTTATAGCAGCCTTTCCATACTTAAAGGGGCCCTATAGGAAAGATGGGGAAAATCTTTTTAGCAAGGCCTGTTGTGACAGGACAAGGATTAATGGATTTAAACTAAGGGAGAGAAGATTTGGACTGGATATAAGGAAGAAATTTTTTACTCTGAAGGTGGTGAAACACTGGCACAGGTTGCCCAGAGAGCTAGTGGAGGTCCCATTCCTGGAAACAAGCGAGGTCATGTTGGATGGGGCTCTCAGCAATCTGCTCTAGTTGAAGATGTAGCCACTCATTGCAGAGGCATTGCACCTAGATAACCTATAGTGGTCCCTTCCAACCCAAAGAATTCTATGACTCTATGAAAGCTCCAAACCTCTTTAACAGGGGGTGGGTTTTGTAAAGTGTGAAACAGAGTGACACCCTGCAAAATTGCTTACTAAAAAATGCATTCCCTGGCTATACTGATAATGGCTGACCAAACATTTCAGCTCTGTGATCCTCATGCCAGAAACATTCTGAGAGCTGAACAAGAACTTTCTCGAGTCTCCTAATGGTTAATACCTGCCAGTTTAGGAATTTGCAACATGTATACATTTCTCAGGAAATTAACCAGGATGCTTTAAAATATATAGTAGATGACATATACTTTCAGCATTGCAAGAGGTCTAAAAGAAATTATACTTCTCGTATTATTTATTCACTTTTTGCTGAAGTAAGCATCAGACTTCTGCCAAAAAAGCGTGAAACATTCTGTCTTTATTTTGTGGGGAGGGATTGTAAATGTCCCTCAGCAAATGAATTCATAGCCTTGCCATTGGTTCCCAGTATGTACATAAAGGGAACTTACAATTCGGTTAAATCTCATCAGAACTTTGCTGTACATCAAGGCTGAATTATGAGTTTCCTTAAAGCGACTGTAAAGCAGAAAACTGAAGGGTTATTCTCTCATCAGCTTAGTAGAGATGGGCTGGGACCAAAATACCCTGCCACAAATATGTGAAAAATACCTGGGTATGTTATAAGGAATCAGCTAGTGCTGAATTGCAGAAAAAAAATGAAAAGAAAAAAATATGGTATTTATGCTTGGTCCTTTGATGAAAGATGTCTGTAGAAGTTTGCTCTCTGGCTTAGATTCCCTAACACCTTCCGTGACAATGTGTCATTCCAAGATACAGATATTTTTGGCCCAGAATTAGGAGTGCTCATTTTTTTCCGTACAAACTGCCTGCTTTGGTCTGAATTTAACTTGCAGTATTTCTACAGAAAGAATCAAGCACTTTCTAAGAAAGCTGTCCTGGCTATAGGAGGCATCTGCCACTGACAAACTGCTCTTGCAGGCATTACACAGTATGGCCGCACCCAGCCATGCTGGCGTGGAGCAGAAAGCTGCAGGTGTATCAGCCACATACCCCATCTGGTTTTGACATAGCCTGCTGGGTTTGGGGCTGTAGCACAGTGCTTTGGGCCTTGAGAAGGTGGGCATGGTGCCGGGCGCTCCCTTGGCATAGGTAATTTACAGCAGGATGTGAGGGCTGGCAAAAGGGGCACAGTCCTGCGGTTGGCTATGCCCAGACCTGGTAGCTATTGTTATTGTCCAAGGAGAGCCTGAGATACTTGCAGCACTGCTGATGGTGAGAGAGGCCTCCTGGAAGGCCATCTGTCCATGTGCTAACCCATCTGGGGAGTCCCATTTTTCTGATGTATCCTCCCATGCTACTGTGATCTTTTGTCTCTGGAGTTGAATTTTACTCTTTCTTTGGGTTAAACCTTCCTTCCCCATCAGGAAATTCTCTACGTATTTCCTTTCTGAGGAGAGCCAGACCTTCCCCAGGTGTCTGAGGCTGAAATGAAAGACAAAAGCACAGAAGTGAGGTGACAGAGTTAGACCTTTGACAGAAGCATCTCGTCATGAGAAGCCTGAAGAAGGAAAACGGGGAATTCACCAAGATACAAGAGCATCCAGTGGAGCAGCCAAACAACAGGGGTAAAACAAAGCTACAGAAAAGCATAGAGCTCAGCTGTGGAACAATAATCGCATCTACTACAAGTATTACCGATCAGTAATGGGTCAAAACCCCCAACCAGTTGGACACATTCATCCATCCAAGGCTGTTAACAGAGAGATAAAATTCAAACTTTGGCTCAAGAGAATTCTGCTGAGCACACTGCAAAATCTGGGGCTGTATGACAGGGGAGGAACTGGTTGCTTTACCCTATACTTTCATACTATGCACTTCAGAGCTGACTTCTCCCCAGGAAGGTGTGCATGAGAGATGAGCAGCTTCTCTCTGCTCACATGCACAGTTCTCAGGGTCCCCAAGAACAGGCTAACCCGCATACATGGGAGGTAACTTCCATTACTTCTTAATCTAGGCTTGTCCTCATATTACCTAGGATCTGGGCAATTTTCTTCTAAAATCAGCAGTACCTCATGCTGTGGAATGTTTAAGATGAAAGGAAACAAAAAAGAATGTCCCAGATTAAAACCTCCCCTATTGGTGGATTCCTTCTTTTCTTCAGAATTGCAGAAGGCACCAAGGGAAGCAGACAGTATAACTGCCCTGCATCCTTGACAGGGTCATGCAGAGACAAGCTGCACGACGTAACTCAAATCTGCTTTCCCACACCTGGCCTTACTTTCAGCTGTTTTGGGATGAGCAAGTACTAAATTTGACTGGCAAAGACAACTTTAAATCAGAGCCAGGAGAAAAAGATGTGGGCAGATATCTGTCAGCTGGGAAAAAAAAAAACACACACCACAAAAAAAGGGCCAAGAAGCTACCCTTGGTACTCAAGACAGAATCATAAATTTGCAACAAGACGTCTAGGGCTAAGCTGAGGAAAGCCAAAAGTTGTAGTCTGTGTGCTGAGTATTTATGCTTCTGGAAAACATGAGTCTTTTCTTCTTACGGAGCATCTGCTTGCTGCAATTTTTCCCCGTGTCCTGCAGAGTGCAGAGTGGTGTTTTGAAATCGAGGATCTATTAGTCTGGAAAGAGGATAAAGTCTAAGCCTGCTCGAAATTCTCTTTGGTTACAGCAAGGAGGGCAGGCTGCTCTGAGTTATGAAGGTGGCCTTTTAAAAATGGAAATAAACAGACAGAGAGAGCAGATGACTTTAATGAAGAACTACCTGCATCTTTTTTTTGCTCTGAGATTCCATTAGCAAATGGAGACTGAAAAACCAATGCAGTGGTGTCAGGAACAACTGGCCACCTCTCTGCACCTGCGCTTTGCTCAAACACACGTGCCTGTCACCGCAGAGAAAGCCTGAAATGTCAAGGAGCATCTGCAGCGCTCAGCCTAGCAACAGTCTCATTTAAGATCATGAAAACCTTTGGGAGATTCAAGCTGAGTTGTAGGGGATTCTCTGAGGGATCAAGTCCAGGTGTCTGACTGCACCCATCTTTGATTTTGCTTTTGGCTGTGGGTTCCAGGGGATCTCTGGACATCCCAAAAGCCCCATTTTGGGGGCACTGTATATTTCATGTGAAGTGCTGAACACCTTCTGCTTTTCTGGTGATTTGAACAGCACAGTTGCACCAGCCAGAGACACCTGACTCTCCTGATATGAACAGTATCAGTTAAAGAGACAGAGAAGATGAAGTAGGTGAGCAGCCCTCGGGCATGCGGTGGGGTAATGGCGGAGGCACCAACCATTGGCCTGTGCTGCTGTTTGTGATTTCTCTCATTGCAGTAATGCCCAAGGAGCCATGCAGGGTGCAGACATAACCACATGAGCCTGAAAACAGGGAGAAGAATGGGGTAAAATATGTTTGTGATTCATAATATCAGGCTGAGTCAGGCTGCTACAATCTGCAGCCTGTTTTGCCGTTTCAGATGTAGGTGACTTATTTCTCAGTCTATACCAAACCAGAAAGTGCTGGTCACAGCTCACCCCACCCTCACAATATCCTTTGCTGTTGTAAACAGATGAGCAAAGGAAAACTTGAGGGAGTGATTTGGGATAAGATTTTTTTTTTTAAGCGTCTAAGCAGTTCATGAGGTGTGGCAGTGGATGTAGAATGGCGCTGGACTACAGCAGGATCCTGATGCCAGCGCCGATGCAGGGAGGCAGCTCTCAAATTCCCTCATTACCATCTCCAAATGCTGCGGCACAGAGTACATATAGGAAAATAAAGCCCATAAAAAAAACAAGGAGGATGGTGGAATGGGCAGCCTGGATCCTACTGAGCAGCAATTCTGTCCTGGATCTGAAAAGCCTGGCAATGGAGATGGAGTTAATTTACACTCGTCAGCCAGCTTCAGGAGGCTCGGGGACCTCTTGCTTCCTTACGGCCATGCATGCAGAGCTGTACCTGTCACAGATACTGGAAGAGACAGATCTTATATTATTCTTATAGCTTTAGGGCAACTGGAGGGGGAGAGAGGGGAGAAAATCGAATCAAACACACAAGAAGAGCACAAACAAAACTTCCCAAATGTCTTCTACTCTATGGGGGCCAACGGTGACATTGTCTGTTCTGGGAGCCACTATCAATCACTTATTAACACCTTGAACACAGCATAGTAGCTGAACATGTTACGATTTGGATTTTCTCTGTGTGTGTGACTGAAGATTTTGCAAAGCAGGGCAGAGAGCAGAAGAGAGACTCTTTGCTCTTGGAGTGAAGACAAGTGCCTTTGCAATTCAACAAGTGGCACAGGAAGTGCAGATCCCTCTTCCTCCTTCCCTCCACCCTGCAGTGACGGCCTCTGAAACCCATAGCAGATGTACCCTTTTGACTGTCCATCTTCACAACAGTGTCCTCCCCTTCCAGCAAGTCAGACCTCATGAATGGCATCACACACTGAATCACGTGGTAGGATGGGGCAAGGTGGTGCCTGTGCCTTACAGAAAGTCTCCTCTTAGTTGAGAGCAGACAATACATTAATCTTGGTGGGTGTGGACACTTCTCTTTCTCTCCTTGCCTTTTAGGTCCTTCAAGGACAGCTCCCTTTCTAATTTCTAGCTTACCAACTCACCAGCACCGGGAAGTACTGATCCTGAGATCTGTTGGTGGCAGTTTGGGTAGTCCTGTGGCTTAAGAACCAGCGTAAATCATTTACAGAGCTCAGAATCACTACTTCTGACTGCTTCCCATTCATTACTGGTTATTAATGGCTTACACTGGTAAGTCACAGTAAATGACTGGTAAGTCACTACACGACTTGCACTGTTAAGTCATTTACTTTGGTTTTGTGTCCTTTTCAATTCCGTGAGTGACTGACAATGATTGACATGCTTCTGTGTTCTCAGTGAGCTCATGATAGCTTCAGTGCTGCTTTCCATTGCAAATCTGGCCTCCTCTTCTTTTGCCTTTAAAGGGTGCTGTTGCCTTCATTATTAGTTGATGGCTGACAAACTCAGCAGGAGCAATGAAAGGTGGTTTGCAGATATTGACCTGTCATTAAGACCTATGAGGAGATATGCCCCACATTCTTCCAAAAATGCTCTGTCTGTGCCCTTCCTCCCCCACCCTCTCTACAACTGGGTCAGTACTCGGCCCAGTCTTGTTCAACTTCTTCATCAACGACCTGGATGAAGGGTTAGAGTGTACCCTCAGCAAGTTTGCTGATGACACCAAACTGGGAGGAGTGGTGGATACACCAAAAGGCTGTGCTGCCATTCAGCGAGACCTGGACAGGCTGGAGAGTTGAGCAGAGAGGAACCTGATGAAGTTCAACAAGGGCAAGTGCAGAGTCCTGCACCTGGGGAGGAACAACCCCATGCACCAGTAAAGGCTTGGGGCAGACCTGCTGCAGAGCAGCTCTGTGGAGAGGCACCTGGGTGTCCTGATGATGACAAGTTGACCAAGAGCCAGCAATGTGCCCTTGTTGTCAAGAAGGCCAATGGGATCCTGGGATGCATCAAGAAGAGTGTGGCCAGTAGGTTGAGGGAGGTTCTCTTCCCCTCTACTCTGCCCTAGTGAGGCCCCATGTGGAGTACTCTGTCCAGTTCTGGGCTCCCCAGTTCAAGAACAATGAGGAGCTACTGGAGAGAGTCCAGCGGAGGGCTACGAGGATGAGGAGGGGACTGGAACATCTGTCCTATGAGGAAAGGCTGAGTGAGCTGGGCTTGTTTAACCTGAAGAAGACAAGGCTGCGAGGGGACCTTCTAAATGCTTATAAATATCTCAAGGGTGGCTTGGCTACAAAGGTAGTCGAGAGGCTATGAACAGTGCAATAAGGAGTATCATTTCTCTTTGCATCAGGAGGGTGCATGTTAGGACAGTGACCAAAAAGCTAGGCTTTGAGAACTACAGTTCAATGACATGTAATATTTTCCCAGTGCTAAGGTCATTCTTGAAAATGGAACTTAGTTATTCATATTGCTTATATCTTACAACACAAAGCAGAACAGCGTTCAGATAGGCCTACCAAGTCCTTGGAATTCCCAGTACCACTGGAAGGCAATTGGTCTTCAGCTTCCAACTGTCTAAGTCACTTCAAAAAATGTTAGTCTTTTATTTGTTTAAGGAAATGTTATCCTCTATTTAATGTAGTGTTGTTTGCTGCAAGGTTTACAACATCAGCTTTATAAGCTATCTTTCGTACTTTTGCTGTTGGAGACTGCATACTGCACTGCTCTTCTGGTCTAAGTTACTTGCGTATGTTCCCTTTGTGGTCAAAGGAGAGATGTGAGTTCCAGCAGGAAGACAATTTCTCTCCCTCTACCTTCGTGACACCCTAAGTGGGTGGGATACCAATGAGAGCTTACTTTGTATTCACTGAACTCAGAGGCAGCCTAGGTAGTATGGTTAGACTTGATGTTGACTCTTAGATGTAGACTTTGTGAATCCTTGCGCTTAGGCTGCTGAGGTTTCCAAGGCAGCTTTAGTGATTTCAGTGGGACAAAATGTATTGCAGAAGATGGGTGTCAGAGTCTGAATGCTTTTAGATAATGGTGTTTAGGTTCTGTTCGCATTTTTTTTGTATTTGAAAATACTGTTTAAATGCACTTAAAAACAAAAGGCAAAATGTCTTACATTCTTAAAGAAAGGAGATTTTCTGTAAAGCTAATGTAAAAAGGTAGACCTACAAGTGTAGCAGTATTAAATCGCTGTTAGAATTAATAATGGATTTTTAATTTGAGGAGCTTCAGCTTGGAGACATACATATCACCACAAGAGGAAAGTTGATACCATACAGTGAGGTCAGAGAGCTCCACGTGAGAAAATGATTGACTAGTAATTTTGATCAATTCCTACAAATCTGTCACAGCTGAAATGAATTTGGAACTAAGGGACATCTTAATTGATGATTCCCCAAGATGTTGGGATGGGCGGTGAACATCTAGGTAGTTCTTAGAACCCATAAATTATCAAGACAGTGATATATCAGTGACTGAATGAATAATGTAGAGATCAACATAGCTTATTTAAATTTAGCTTAACCTTTTCTTCCATGAGAGAGCAAGAGAAGAATAATTGACTCAATTAAATTTTAATCTTGGAAATGTTGATCTGTGGCTGGATTTTCCACAGACTATGTTTCCCTTTCCCACATAGCTGAGGCAAGGCATCTAAGCTTGGAGTCTCCATACTAATACTGACTGTAATTATGCAAGGTAGATACTTATGTGTAGCAAGATTCTTGGCTAACCCCAGGGGATTAGTTTTGTGTTCCTATTTTCCCAAGCATTGTGTGTATGAAATGGAGATCATTTATTTATTTCAATACAGCACTTCAACACCCCCCACCCCAAAAAATTCAAAAGGACTTGGTGAAAGAAAGTCCCTCTGCCTGAAAAGCATTTTTGATTGGGTTCTTGCTGTACATTGTAAAGAGATAATAGATGACTTAACTTTAATTAAAGCAGAAATTAATATAAATAAAGCACATGTTGTAAATGACCAGAAGAAATGAATGTTTTATGAGGTCACCTGAACTGTCAAGAAGCAGACTCCCTAGTGGTCAGCTGAGCTCTCCTCAAGCATTACAATTCCTTGCTTGTTATTTTGTACAAGTTTAAAACTAAAAAAAGAGCTCACAGTTTGCATATGTTTATTTGTTTTTTTTTTTCATTTTAAAGCTGAATAACACCTGTTGAACAGCTCAGAGACCATCTTAAACAACCAACAGAGCCAAATGGCCAAAGATTTACGTGCTGTGACTGATGCTGCACACAGCATTGGCAGCAGTGAGGTCCCTGAACAAGAAATACCTTTTGGCTGAGAGAGGCTGTGCTGTGCCTCATCCTGTTCTACTGCCTTAGCAGGGATAAAATGCAAGTCTTTTACTGAAGCTACAGAGGGGTAAAAGCTAGAAAAGATAGCTATGAAGGCCTTCCAAGAGCTTAGGACCCAAACAGCATGAAAAAGAAGGTTGTTCTGAAATGGCAGAGGCAGAGACTGATAGCAAGTCACTTGGTTGTGCTGGGCTCTGGCTCAGGCAGTGGAAAAAGAGAGAGGATTCCCTCAGTCACATAGGTTTGAAAAGAGGTGGGGAACAGCTACGAGTTCTCCAGGGTAGCAAAAAGGTGGCGGAATACAGCAGTGATTGAGACCCATCTAGGAGACCCTGTTCATGACCTTGTACTGGTGATGACTCAGACTCTGAGTGACAGCTGAGTTATTTTGCTCATCGTTTTATAAATGGGAGAGCTGAAGCATGGCTGGCCAAAGACTTTACATTTAAAACTGCTTGAGCAAAATGTTTGCATATGCTTCTGTTGAGGTATCAGTCTACGTTTGCAAAATGCCAGATGCTTCTGGGTGCAGGCTTGTTGCATGGAGAAGGAGGTGCATGGCAGCAAGCATTTTATGCACAGATTTTGAAGCTAGGGTGCAAGCATTGGGCATGGCATGACCCATGGAACCTGTGGCAGGCCAAAAAACACAACCCAAACTGGCATCTCAGTTATTCTGCACAGAACACAAAACCTTACTCGACTATGGATGGAAATAATAATTATGTAGTGTCAACAGAGACGCTTGAGAAGTATTATATTCAAAAGCCTTTGTCAAAATAGAGTCCTAGCCCTCTAATCATTGGTCTTGCACAGAGTAAAAATTTGCTCTTCCTTTTGGGGATCTCATTGCAGTAACTAGACTTTAAGAGATACATCCTCCCTTTGAGGAAGCTAGTTTATTAACACTGATAACAGAAGCAATGTAAATGATAGGACAGATAGATATAAGTGTTTAGACTGCAGCAGAGATGACACTTTATGGTATTTCATTTGATTAATCTTAGATCTTGGCTGGAACTGCAAGGATGACCAGAAAGTTGTTTATAAAGCAGAGGCCCTTGGCCGAAGCCATAACTAGGAAGAAAACTGAAAGTGTCATTTTCCTTAGACCTCTGCCTTAATTACTGGGTCATCCTGCCACTCTAAGAGTATTCTAACCCTCTTAAAAGGTGTTAGGTAATTCTGTTCGAAGGTAGTATTGTAGGTTTGCGTGGCAAAGTTTTGTAAGCAGGAGGATTATAGGGGTGGCTTCTGTGAGAAGTTCTGAGAAGCATCCCCTGTATCTGATAGAGTCAATGCCAGCCAGCTCTAAGATGGACTCGCTGCTGGCCAAGGCCAAGCCAGTCAGCAACTGTGGAAGTGCCTCTGTGATAACACATTTAAGAACGGGAAAAAACCTGTGGTGGGACTGAGGTTCGAGACAGAGGAGTGAGACTGTGTGAGAGAAACAACGCTGCAGGCACCAAGGTCAAAGAAGAAGGAGGGGTAGGAGGTGCTCCAGGCATCTGAGCAGAGATTTTTCCCCTGCAGCCCATGATGAAGACAATGATGAGGCAGCCTGTGTTACTGCAGCCCATGGAGGCCCATGGTGGAGCAGATCTCCACCTGCAGCCTGTGGAAGACCCCATTCTGGAGCAGACGTATTCCTGAAGGCGGCTGTGACCCCGTGGGAAGCCTGTGCTGGAGCAGGCTCCTGCTAAGACCTGTGGACCCATGGAGAGAGAGAAGCCCCTGCTGGAGCAGTTTTGCTGGCAGGGCTTGTGACCCCATGGGGGACCCGCGCTGGAGCAGCATGTTCCTGAAGGGCTGCACCCCGTGGAAGGGACCCACACTGGGACAGTTTGTGGACAACTGCAGTCTGTGGGAAGGACTCATGTTGGAGATGTTTGTGGAGAACTCTCTCCCATGAGAGTGACCTCATGCTGGAGCAGAGAAGAATGTGAGGAGGAAGGAGCTGCAGAGGCAACTGACTGCAACCCCCATTCCCCATCCCCCTGCGCCCCTCGGGGGGGAGGAGGTAGAAAAATGGGAGTGAAGTTAAGCCCAGGGAAGAAGGGAGGGGTGGGGAGAAGGTGTTTTAAGATTTAGTTTGATTTCTCATTATCCTACTCTGATTTGATTTGTGATAAATTAAATTTTTTTTTCTACCCAAATTCAATCTGTTTTGTCCGTGACGGTAACTAGTGAGTGATCTCTCCCTGTCCTTATCTCGACCCTCGAGCCTTTCATCATATTTCCTCTCCCCTGTCCAGTTGAGGAGGGGGAGTGATAGAGCAGTTTTGGTGGGCACCTGGCATTTATCCAGGCTAAACCAAAACAGGCAGATAAAGGAAAAACACTGCAGTGGAGAGAGGAAAGCATGAGAGGGAGGGAAGCAGACCTAAGTGGAAAGTATAAATGATGCATTATTATGTAAGGTCAGTAACAGGGTTTCACTATAATTAAGATGGATTACTTTAATAATCCTTAAGGGCTTGATTCACAACTGCATTACAAACCATTTGTGTGGGGCTTTTGCACTCACTGCCTCTGTGAGGAAATTGCAGGTGTTTAAATAAGAAAAGGGAAATTCAGAGCTTTTATATTTCTTCAAGCAGCCTCCTCAGGTTTGGAGAGATGTGTGGCTGCCTCATATTTATGTGCTGAGGAGAGTTTCTGAGCCTTGATAGCAGTCTTGGAAAGTAATTACCTTTCGCAGATTTTACACCTGAACATATATACAGGGCATGGCAATTTGGCTAGGGGGAAAAAACCCACAAAACCTTTTGTGCACAGAAGAGCTGTGGTTTGGATTAATGAACTGCAGAACTAACTTTCTGCCCTCTATAGACATCAGATGTGCCTTAAAGATATACTCGCTTCCCTTGCAGACACACAAGTATTGGAAAGATACTGTGCTTCACATGTGAGACCAGAACTATCTGGGAAACCAGCAGGCAACATTTCCATTTTCACAAGAACATCCTAATGTGAGAATGAGAAAAGAGCTAAAGAATGCTAAAACTTAGAAGGAATACTTAAGGTTATGATATTTCAGTGTATGGTCATAATCTTCTACACTTTTCTCTTCATCATGTCAAAGCAGGTATGCTTTGATTTTTTGTGTGCGGGAGATGGTGGGGATATCTCACCATCTGTAAGTTGGTAGACTAACAGCTGCCACTGTGGTGTACTTTAGTTTCTAAGTATTTTGAATCCAAAAAATTTCTCAGCTGAAGGACAAAGACCTCCCTGGTGAATATGTAGGCCTTGTGAATGTAAAAGATAACATCCACTTCCCAGCCAGGGAATGCATTCAGGATATTCCCACAGAGACGCTGGTGTGGGGTTTGCTCTATAATGCTATGCGCCAAACACCTCCTGCAATATTCCCTCTGTGTAAAGAAGCTGAGGAGAAAATCTTGTTCCTGGAAAAGCTGACACGTGCCAGCTAGTTGGTCTGGGACAGCAAAAACCATCTGGTGGGACCATCTGTTCTGGAGGGATTGGTGGATCCTCAGGCTGGGATTTGGCAGAAGCTAAGATGCCCGCAACATGGAGTAGAATCAAGCAAAGCGGGAGCATGTGGGAAACCACAACCAACTCCACGGCTTGTGGTGGCCAGACCCAAGGGATCTACTCTGGTACATTTTCCCAGGGAAGCCCAGGACAGAAGCCTGATCACAGATGCAAGGAAGTCTGTCTCCCTGTTACGTTTTGCTCTTCTTGTTTCTCAGTAGCAGTGTTGCATTACGAATATTTAACTGCTTCCTTTTTGCTTCACTGTCTCACTTGGAGAGGTTGTGTGGGGCGGAGAATCAGAGCATTGTTCATCAATTTTGAGCTTTCTGTTCCTGGAATATTCACTGCTGAGTAGCACAATGAAAGCATCACTTAGTAGGATCTGTCCAAGTCTGACAAAACAGAACTGATTGTTTTCAGACAGGCATATTTATTGTTTTTGACATTTACCAGACCACTTTCTTTTCCTCCTGGCTGGCCACAGCATGCTACAGAGATGGAGCCGTATCATCCGCTGCAGACAAGGGTAGCCAAAGTAACTCCTAGATAAACAGCACAGGAAAAACCCACTGATTAGAAAACTCCCAGGCTGCTGTACTTACTTAATACTGAGATTTTGTTGTTGTTGTTGTTAAAACCCTTCTGATTTCTTGTCTAGATTTTTTGCTTTACCAGCACTGCCAGGCTGTCATGTACTGAGGTATTAAGGATCCTAACTAATGAGGTCATTGAGAGTTAGGAGGGCAAATACCTTCACGGGTCTGATCCTAAGCTGTGTAGAGAATATATCCTCTTAATTACTTACCTTTGTGATGTATTTGATTGCTAAAAGCAACCTTATCTATCATTTTATGTGTATGGCAATGAGCTCTGCAGCGGCTCTATGCCTTATTTAGTTGAAGGGTTTCTTGATGCTGAGGAGAAACATGTAGTTTCATCCTGTGTGCAGAAACTGACTTAGAGGTGGATGGGCATACAAACTCTGGTGAGTTGAGAGCTGAATCAAACTCCACCTAAATCCTTTCAGTACCGGATCCAATAACCCCCCTGCCACTTGTTGCTCTGCAGACCTGCAGCCACTCCTAGCATCCGAGCAGCTGTGTGGGTTCAAATCCTACAGAGTCAGTCTTCCGTAGTGGTGGCAGCAGGGTTGAGTAAGAATAGAGGAAGTTTGTGTGGCAATTACATTGAATAGTATTTAAGCATTTATAAATCAATGACTTCCTAATGGTAAAACTTAATCAACTTGCCTTTCAATAGTTTCTCTGGTCTTCACTTGAACACAGTTAAACTGTTTGCATCTGTAACCCAAGTTTCACAGCCTGATGACACGCTCCTAGAGGAACTACACATTTGTTTTGAGCTTGCCTCCTTCTAGTTTAATTTGAAGCTCCTTAATTCTTGTACTTGAATATATATACCTTCCTCTGATACATCTATTCAGCATCCACAAAAGTGCAGTATAAGACTTACTGAGCTGAGGAATTTAGCCGATCGTCAGGAACAACAGCTCCTGATGTGTCTCTCCTCCATGAATTTGTCTAATTTATTTTTGAATCTGTTTATATTTTCACCTCAATGATATTCACACTGCAAATATGTATGACTGAGAAAGCTCTTCCTTCTGTTTACTCCGAAACTGCTGCCTGATTGTTTCTTTGGTTCCATGTGCTGAGAAATACCAAATACATTGTTGGCTCTTTGTCTTGTCTGTGCCAGTTGTGATTTTATAGACTTCAGCTACAGTTTCCTGTGTCAACTTTTGCCAGGCTGAAGAGCCCCAGATTATTAATTTTGCTTCCTGAAGAAGCTGCTCCAAACCTCTGAGTGTCTGTGTATCTCTGCTCTTCCTGTCTGTACCTTCTCTGTGGCCGTTCTAACAGGTGACTGGAATTGCATGCAGCATCCAAGAGATGGACAGAGAACCGGTGTATTCACATACTGTCTCTAAAGTCTAAGGGCACAAAACAAGTGTAAATGAGTTAGGGTTCAAGACCTGAAAGCCCTGGAGGTGTACTGGTTTCATAATGTCACTCAATTTCATATGTATGTTTCATACATATATGTATGTTTTCCTTTTCTTTTGCAAGCTGTTTTCTTCCTATTTTTTTGTTTTTGAGACATAATATGTATACTATCCTGTTGCACTTTTCTGAACGGTTGAAATTTTTAACTTATATTTCAATTTAATGTGGCCAAGGAAGTTCAAGAGAGCACAAGGGATTTAGATGTGCCTTTCAAAGGCAACTCACTCTTTGGAGATATCAATTCTTGATGACGTGGTGAACTGAAAGTGGGATCTGATGCATTTCCCTACCATAATTGAGCTACACTCCAGTCTAATAGTAAAGGAAAGATATGACCTGCTAAGTCCTCTGATGCCTCCATGATTTTCAGTTTGCTTTCCACCATATGACTATCCACATTACAAAATAAGTATAAATTCTTCCTGACATGCACAGTCTCTTCTTGTTCTTATCTGGGTTGTCTTTAAGGAGAGAATCTCCAGTGCATATTCCCTGCACCTTGGGGTGGCACTTAAAACTTTAATACATATTGTACACGTACAAAACTTGCTATTATTCTCCTCCAGGTCCACAGACTATGACCCAGTGAGAGAAGTCTGTGATTTACCCAATAAATTACCATGACAAATCTACAGCATTATGAATAATACATAGGAAGGATGGGAAAGGGATATGTGTTGCCATTTCTGTGGATGTTGCTAATAACCCGCAAAGTCACTCCTCTGGGGATGCTGTTCTAAAAGAGCACAATGCTAAGGTTGCAGAGCATCTTGCTTGGTGTGTAGAATTGCTGTTTATAATGCAGGTTGAATTAGCCAGTTCACTCACACACACACACACACACAAAAAAGTAAAAGAAAAGGTAGGAAGAGGCAGCATATCTCTTATTGCTGAGAAGCAGAAACAGCCTTTGTGCTGGAAGGTAGGAGGAAACATGATGGTCCCATAATATGCTTCTTGGAAAATAATCATTTAGGAGACATTAGAGAAATAAGTACAATATGAAATGGAAGTGGCATTTTTTTTGCCCTAAAGGGGATGTCTCTTATTCAGCAATGCTGTTGAATAAAATATGAACCACACAGAGTTTTGTTTTGTACATCTGTATTTTTATTAAAATGTTCAGAGTTCACAGCTTAATAAATTGCCAAAAGAAAAAATATTAATCTGGACAGGGGATTGTTTCCATCCAATCTGTACTACAGCAACTATAATGCCAGGACTGCACAAATAAATCCATTTAAGCTCATATTACTATGACAGAGAGGTTCGACTCAAAACATGTGACTCCTCCAGACAAGACTATCAGTTCTCCCAAATTGACTGCACATTCTTGCTTCAGTATTGTCTGTATCTTGTTGCTTAGGACCTTTGTTTTATTCTAACTGGGCTGCCTGCTAAAACAAGTGTGATTATTGTAGCTATAGGGAGCCTCTTAATTAAGGACTACATGAGCGTTCCTTCTTGGAGTGGGTAAAAGTTGCTGATTTTAGCTCTCTTAAATAAACCAGTTTTAGACATAAGGGAAAGAGGGATGAATTTGACTCTTCCGTAACCTCTGGGAAGCTGGGACAAGGCTAGTGTGATAGTGGATTTACTCTTTTCTCGTTAGTGTTTCCACACTGCTCACTTCACAGCCTCAGACCTGAGCAAGTTGTCAGATGCCCAACTCATATATTTAATATACAGCATGCAAAGTCAGTGTTCAGAAAATTGGTCTTTTTCAAAAAGCCTTCTGGGCTACTGGTTATGCTGTTCCAACAGGTGATGTACTGCTTTCTGGTCAGTTCTGCTCCATCTTCTGCTCTTTTTAAGAGAAAGCTGGCCAGATTTCAAACATACATGGAGTTTGTGTGAAACAAAGAAACAGTTATTAGCATTTTCGGTGGAATCATTAAAACCTAGTTTCTCTTTGTGTCTATTGAATACAAAATCGACAAAGGTGGGCACAACACAGCTTCCCAGCCAATACCATGATCAAGCTGGATGTGGGTGAAACCTGTTCACAGTGCACTGGAAAAATATGTCTGATACAAAAATGGAGATGCTCTTGCAGCTATTCTGCACTTAAAATCACTTTATATTCCATCATTCTAAACAATGTCAGGGGAAGTAAAATGCTTACAAATCCCTTTAACATCAAAAGAAAGATCCTTGGCAAGCCTGAGCATAGATCACAAAACCAGACAAGTAAAAATGAATTCTCGATAGATAATGGCAACTTTTGCTTCATTTCCAAAACCATGAATTCATAAGTGTCTGTCCAGGACAGGCTTTCCTGTACTCAGAAAAGAGAAAGAAGACCTCTTTAGGGCAGACTTTTTTAGTGGAAGAGAAGCTATAATTATGACTGAAAAAAATTCTGGAACACTAATATACTTATGTTGCTCTAGAACAGTTAGGCACAAAACAAGCATCGATCTTCTTCTGTTGCAATGTCTTTGCTGATTTCTTCCAGCCTCCTCCCATAATCTTGACTGCCTGTCACTTGCAAGGCAAGAATCCAAATTTCTTTGCCACAACCTCCCTTTCATAGAGGTTTCAATTTTTCTTTCCACCCCCTGTCATGTACTATTATGCTTGAGCACTTAACAAGTTTTATTCTAGCTGTTTGCTGTGACAGCACCGATTGGAAGATATCCTGCATATGTGCGTGTGTGTGCATTGTGTTTGCATGGCAAGATTTTGGTAGTAGGGGGGATACAGGGGTGGCTTCTGTGAGAAGCTGCTAGAAGCTTCCCCCAGGTCCAATAGAGCCATTGCTAGCTGGCCCCAAGAAGAACCTGCTGCTGGCCAAGGCCGAGCCCATCAGCGATGGTGGTAACTCCTCTGTAACAACATATTTGAAGAGGGGAAAAAACTGCTGTGCAACAGTAACTGGAAGAGAGGAGTGAGAGTATGTGAGACAACTCTGAAGACACCAAGGTCAGTGAAGCAGGAGGAGGAAGACATGCTCCAGGCACCGGAGCAGAGATTCCCCTGCAGCTCGTGGAGAAGACCATGGTGAGACAAGCTGTCCACCAGCAGCCTGTGGAAGTTGATGGTGGAGCAGATCTCCACCTGCAGCCCATAGACGACCCCATGCCAGAGCAGGTGGATGCACCCAAAGGAGGCTGTGACCCCTTGGAGGCCCTGTGCTGGAGCAGGCTCCTGGCAGGACCTATGGCCGTGCGGAGAGAGGAGCTCATGCTGGAGCAGGTTTGCTGGCAGGGCTTGTAACCCCATGGGGCCTCATGCTGGAGCAGTTCGTGAAGAACTGCAGCCTGTGGGAAGGACTCGTGTTGGAGAAGTTCTTGGAAGACTGTCTCCTTTGGGAGGGACCCTGTGCTGAAGCAGGGGCAGAGTGTGAGGAGTCTTGCTGCTGAGGAGGAAGGAGCGGCAGAGACAACGTGTGATGAACTGATCGCAATCCCCACTCCCCATCCCCCTGCACGGGTTGGAGGGCGAGGAGGTAGAGAAATTGGGAGTGAAGTTGAGCCTGGGAAGAAGGAAGGGGTGGGGGGAGGTGTTTTTAAAGATTTGGTTTTATTTCTCATTATCCTAATCTGATTTGATTGGTAATCAATTAAATTAATTTCCCCAAGTCGATTCTGTTTTGCCTGTGACAGTGGTTGGCGAGTGATCTCTCTGTGTCCTTACCTTGACCCACAGGCTTCTCTCCCCTGTCCAGCTGAGGGGGAGTGATGACTTTTGGTGGACACCTGATGTCCAGCCAGGGTCAATCCACCACAGTAAGAGTGCAATGTAAAAATACATATTTAAAAACTAAGACAGGATTACAGAACTGACAAAATAAAACCACTCAAAAGTCATTAGCTAATCCCTTTCCCTTTCTCCTCCTCTCCAAAAGTAACGAGATTTCCTTTAGTATTAAAGGATAATTACAGAATCACAGAATCACAGAATGGTAGGGGTTGGAAGGGACCTCTGTGGGTCATCTAGTTCAACCCTCCTGCCGAAGCAGGGTCACCTACAGCAGGCTGCACAAGATCTTGTCCAGGCGGGTCTTGAATATCTCCAGCGAAGGAGACTCCACAACCTCCCTGGGCAGCCTGTTCCAGTGCTCCGTCACCCTCAGGGGAAGAAGTTCTTCCTCATGTTCAGATGGAACTTCCTATGCCTCAGTTTGTGCCCATTGCCCCTTGTCCTGTCACTGGGCACCACTGAAAAGAGCTTGGCCTCATCCTCCTGACACCCACCCTTCAGATATTTATAAACATTTATTAGGTCCCCTCGCAGCCTTCTCTTCTTCAGGCTGAACAAGCCCAGCTCCCTCAGCCTCTCCTCGC
>Ga0065711_1004313_pt1 | contig 24089 bp, 12 predicted proteins | sample Hoacrofraction12_FD_59098 | JGI IMG/M metagenome (GOLD analysis project Ga0065711, IMG submission 59098) | Hoatzin crop microbial communities from Cojedes, Venezuela - Epithelial fraction 12 v2 (version 2) | ecosystem: Host-associated > Birds > Digestive system > Esophagus > Crop | place... | reverse complement strand
TTGGTCCACTTGCCAGGGTAGCATACAAAATCGTCACTGAAGGGGTACCTCTCCCTCATGCCTGACAGAAGTCTCCTCCAGAGGCTGAGGACTTGTTCCTTTTTCCCAATGGCCTTGTCAATGCCCCCTTCCCTGACCAGGGATCCCAGCTGCTTGGCTTCCTTGCCCTCTAATTGCAAGCTGCTGGCCCCATTATCCCAGCACTGCAGCAGCCAAGTGACAATGTGCTCACCTGGGTGGCGGCTGAAATCTTTCCGCATGTCTCGCAGCTGGCTCAGGGACAGGGACCAGGTGATGATCTCTGTCTCTATCTCCCGCGATGACCCTGGCTTATTGTCATCCCTCCCGGAGCGATCTGCTCTCTTTGTGTCTTTCTTTAGTTTTACAGGGGCGACTGCTACCGGCACAGGTTGGTCATTGGGCTCAGCCGTGATGCCTGCGGCTGGAGCTGGAGCTGCAGAAACTGCCGTGCCCGCCAGGGAAGCCAGGATAACGACAGTGGCTGCAGCAGTGGTGGTGCCGGTTGGGGTGGCAGTGACTGCCTGCTGGTCTGGAGGGGCTGCAGGGCTGGCTGAGGGGGCAGCGACGGTTGCAGCACTTGCCACTTCATTTCCCCCCCTTTCCCCTTTAGGGCACTGAATCAGGTTGAACAGGGCAGCTCAGTAGGCATGGACCAGACCCCAGCACGTTGCAGTGATTTGTGTCTCTCTGGAGTTCCCAGGGTGGCAGCACACGTTTTGCAGATATTTTACTAGTTTGTCGGGATTCTGTAATTGCTCAGGGGTGAGTTTAAAAAACATCGGGGGTGCCTACTGCTCTAGACACCAGCCCATGCAGTCCCACACACCCAGCCACTCACAGCTCTCCAGCGCCGGGGCAGGCCTCTGCACAATGTTCTTAACGACTCGTTTAACCCTAAACAGAACCTGAAACCCATTCAGGGGGCAGAACAAAAGGAGAGTGCTGCCCTGAGCATCCCACGGGTACTCGAAATTCTCAAAAGCCATTAGGACCAGCCTGAAGGAGAGAGGAGGGGTGAAAGAGTAGGGGAAGGTATCCCCTCCGGTTTTCCCCACAGATTGGGTTTGATTATTAACAAATTCTAAGAGATAGGATCCGAGGTACAGGAAATGACCGCAGTGTCGCATGCAAATACAAGCCTAATTTCATGCACAGTGATGTTATCATGTCATAAGTCGATATCATACAGTACAGCAGAATCGTCATCCTGATCTTTTTCCCAGCAATGATGAACAGCACAGCAATGTACACATAGTGCAAGCAAGGGTTCAAATACCACAGCCATTTGATCAAAGTCAGAAACATTTTTACTGGCAAACATTTAAATAACACAGTAAATGTGTTTAATAAAATTTTAACAAAATCTAAGAAAGCTGTTTTAACACTTGCTGCTCAGCCCTGCCGTTATCCCCACTCCACGCTTGGGTGCCAAATTTAATGTTATGGTTTGGATGCGGCCGGCAACAAAACTGCCACGCGGCCGCCCCTCCTCAGGCCAGGGTGCAGAGGAGAATGGAAAGAAACAGGCAGAAACCAGTGGGTCGGGATAAGGGCAGTTTAACAGAACAGCAAACAAAGGGAACAGGAACAACAATGATACAGATAAGGAGAATACACAACACAAACCGCACAACCCACAGAGCCGCTCTCCTGGACCAGACCGGCACAGCGCGCTCCCGAGCAGCGAGTGAGTTCCCACCACTCAGCCCCCCCACCAGAACCCAGCATAACGGCACATGGTATGGAATACCCGGCTCTGTTTGGCCAGGTGGGGTCAGCCCGCTCTGCTGTGTCCCTTTCTGATTCCAGTGAAAATTAACTCTCTCCTGGCCAAACCCAGAACACCATCCTTGCCTGCATTTATTTTGTAGATTAAGTATGAATTAAGTGACCACTTTAAGGTCTGTACAAAATCATTAATTAAGACTTAGAAAGCTTTGCCTTCACCTCTTCTAGCCAGTGAAGAACCAAGGGCTGCAAATGGTGTTCAAGCACAAATTTTGTTATGAGAGTGACTAACAAGAAGTCAAATAATTTTCTCCTGCTTTGGGCATTTTAGTGTACAATGGAAAGAATGCCTCTGTGGTTATATTTATGTGGATCTATTTTATGGCACACACTGGGAATTTAAGACAAGAACATAAAATTTGCTGGCAAGAATGGTAGAATCAGTGCACCGAGAAGGGGCACACCTGTGTGGATGAGCTGGTGTTGTGGGTTAACCCCTGTGTGCAGCTGAGAACCACAGAGCCACTCATTCACTACCCACACACCCCCATCCCCAGGGCTCTGGGGACAGAGGAAAGGAAGAATAAAATCAAGAAAACTTGGGGGTAAAGATAAATAATTCTAGTAACAAATGTAATAATAGCAGTAATAAAAATAATTCTTTAATAAGTGAAGGATAAGTGGAAGAAAAGAGAACAAAACAAGTGATGCAAAAGCTATCAATCACCGCTCATGGGTAGATCTACCACCAGCCAGTTCTTGAGCAAACGATGGCTAATCCTCCTGAACTCCTCTCTTTTCCCTTTTGTTGCTGACCATGACATTATATGGTTTAGAATACCTTTTTTGTTAGTTTGAGTCATCTGCTCTGTTGTGTCTTTTCCCAAACTATTGTACACACCCCATTTATTCACTATAAGCGCAGAGCGAGAAACAGAGAAGTCTCTGATGCTGTGCAAATGCTGTTCAGCAAAAGCTAGAATATTAGTGTGTTATCAGTACTGCTTAGGTTAAAATTTCCAACACATATGAACTCTATCCTAACCAGGTCCAGTACAGCTAGGGAGTTTCTGTCATAGGCCCTTCAGATACTTGCTCCTGTTTTGAAAGCTCTCGAAATTAAAATTGTACAGTTATGTGGGAAGAAGAGCTTCCCTCTCACCACCACCACACCCCACAGTGTACGTCTAACCTTGGTGGGTATTAAGAAACAACAACATAAAAAGTAATAATGGCATTTACTTAAAAATTGGATGTACTAACAGCCGTTAACAGTGGAATACATGCATGTGCCAACATCAGAAACAAGGGAAATTAAGACAATACATCTCAAAAAGTCTTGGTTTTTTTTTAAGTTAACTTCATGACATTTTGAAGCACACCTCATGATCTTCAAAAGTATTGAGTTTAAATTGCAGAGTTTTGCTCCCACAGAAATTGGAACAAAACTTTCTATTGATTTTAGTTCACCCTAAATCATCTACAGTTAAATAGCCATACTAGAATACAGGAAGATTACTTGGGAATATTTTGAAATGTACCTTATGACATTTCCTTCCAGTACAATAAGTAGAAAATTCATAGCAGGAAGTGTGAAATTTAGACCTTTTTGTACTACTGTATTTTGGAATTAAAACAAAGTCAGATGCAGCTTATAGAAGCTGAAATGAAAACTGCTATATGCAAGTTAGATGTTTTAGAATCATACTGCATTATAAGGCTACAGAAAATGAGCAGTATGATCAGACTTACTATTGTTACCATTTTGTAACAAAAGTTTATTTTTATTGACATATACTAACATATGGACCAGACATATGCAACTTTGGTAAAGCAGTATAAGCCACGCAGGTAAAAATCTAGAAAGAAGTCAGAACTCAAACTTTTTTTATATATTAATTTTGACTTTTCTTTTAATTTTATTTTCTAATGCTGAAAGTGACAGAGAACCAAATTTTAATTTGCTTTAAAAAATAAAATTTTCATCAGTGTAAAATATACTTATACTAGTGTACTCTAGGAAAAAAAAAAAAAGAGGGGAAATGCAATATTTTAATATGCATGTGTGTTAGTGATTTAAAAGGCTTTTTGATCATAGATGCACCTATCCTGTCCATATTATTATTCAGAGGTCCAGGGTCATTTTTCAGATATATCACTGAACAAATAAAAGAAGAAGCTCTTTGTTCCAAGCAAGGCAGGAGATCTTCAAACCAGATTATTATTATTAATAATGTTAGTAGTAGTGAGACAGAATCTACACGCTTCTATGATATGTTGACTCTCCACAAGCTTTTATGAGGCTTAGGGCTACATATTTTTTTTCAGAACCATGTAATCACCATAATTTAACCATACTCTACAAAATGCATTCACATAGGGTCTGCATAAGATTTAATAGTCTAAATGGCTTATTAACTCATATTTCCAGCTGCGGCACATTTATGTTTTTAAACAAATAATGATAATTCTTTCTTAGTCTATTTTCCTGCTAATAGGAAGATTTTTCCGAGGTACAGTGGAAAGAAGTACTGCCTACAATACACAAAACTAAACCCCAACCTTTAGAAAATGCATTTTATCTACCTAGTGAGCAACAACTAACTTATTTACCTTTCTTGTGGGTAATATGTCGTCAGGGCATGTTTTAAAAGTCCTCATCCCTCGGCATGTTAGAGATATGGTTCTGTACACATCTATTTAAAGCATGTTTCCAGGGCAGTTCAAATCAGGAAAATTGTTAGTGATTGGTGTAGTGGTTAAGGAAAGACACTCCGGCTCATGAACATTTTACAGTTCCTGTATCTGCAGAAAAGAGATGTCAAATGGACAAATACACCATATTTACATCCCAGGGCACTCACTCCACTTACAAGAAATGAAGACTGGATTAACAGTCTGTATAAAAGCTCATGTAACGCTGTCTTCTGGCACTAGAAATTCCAAAGTTGGGGTCTTCATAGTTGCATAACTTATGGACGCCTATGAATTCCTGACTTTGCTACAAAATATTCACACTTCCTGTTCTAAACCTCTGAAAACAGAGGTCGTATACATAACAGGCAGTAGACCTTTGTTGTCGATGTTATCAAAATTTTCATTGGGAACAAAGGAACTTGAATTAGGAAATGGAAACGAAGATGAAAATCTAGTTTTTTACACTGCTCTGAGCTTGTGAGGCATCAGTGGTCATATTTTGAGGACTCCAATACTCAGCATGCTTCAGAATTTTCTTCCAAGAGTGTTAGGAAAATTTGCTACATTTACTACATTTATTCATTGGTATTTATTTTTACCAGAGTAATGAAGTAGTCAAGAATTTGACTGATGAACAAGTCCTGTAATTCTGTACCTTTTACCCTTCCACAGTGCCATCTAAACACTCATGAATATTTTGTAATATTCTGTAATTCTGTACCTTTTAACCTTCCACAGTGCCATCTAAACACCCATGAATATTTTGGGAAAGGAGGGTTGAAGTATGTACCCAGTTACTCTAGGCCACAGGGAAAGGAGCTTATTTTAACACCAAGTCTGTTGATGCGGCCTACAGCTTTCCTGCACAGTCTAAACTTCTGTGTAGCCCATGACTCACACGAGGTGAACTGGCAGGGGTGGCTAGAGTGAGAGCAGAGTCAGGGCAGCTGCTGGCACCTTCAGCAATGGAGAGGAAGACAGAGCTGGGATTTAGCAGGGTCGGCATGGGGCACTGCCTGGGGATCACAGGATTGGTGACTTCAAGAGAAGGGCATTGAACTTGTCTGCTTTCAAAGTTCCTTTGGGGAGATGCTCCTATGTGAGGAGTGGCAATGGGACCAGAGATGTTACAGTTCGGGTTTTCAGTGTCAGCAGCTATTTAGCAGGTACAACATTAACTATATCTCATGCCAAGAAAGATTGATGCCAGGTATGTAACATGACTGATACCAGTGTTGCCTTTGCAGGAAGGTAGTCAGGAGGAATCTCAATTTCTTCTGCAGTCAAGGGCAGCAGGAAACAAAGAACAGGTCAGGTGGGGATGTGGGGTGTGAGGGAATTCAGAGCAAAACAATAAGTGGGATTTAAGCTACTGGACTGTTATCTGTTACAAGGATGCTACAAGGATCATCCTTATTCCATATTTCATTCCACTAAAGGGGTGTATAACATTCTTACATCTTTTCTTATACCACATCAGCTATATGTAGTGTTTAACAGCAAGGAGAAAAAAGCATGTGGATTTTTCAATTTTTCCTTTTCATATTTATATCTGATATTAAAAAAATATTACTATTTATAATGAAACAAACAAATCAAACTATGGAACAGATAAGTCAAAAAATATTCATTGCAAACCTATAATGACTTTTAATGTTAAAATTCAGCAGTGTACATAGGTTAAGAGCAGAGCATAGACCTCTTGGCAGAAGTGTTAAAATATTACCTCTATGTTCACCTTGCTTGTCAGTACCAGAACAACAGTCCAGGCATGGCGGTACCTAAATCTGGCATGTGCATATTTTTATTCAGAGAATTTTTTAATGTTTTATGTTTAATATGCTATAGACCTTGGTTCATAAAATTATAGAAAAATATTTCTATTCCTATACAAGTATATTAACATTCAGTGTGTTTAGAACTGATGTGTGATTTTAATATCACTGTTAGCTATGTTAAGTATGGGTTAGGAGGCAAATACGGAAGCTCAGAATTAAGAAGTATTACCCACAGCTTTGTTCTCACCCAGGATGGAACATTTTGTAAATATTACTAAGCCTCTTCCCTTGTGTAAGTATATTGACTGCATATGTGTAGCTCTTTATCTTTTTTGCAAATAAATCACATGTGCTGGAGAAATAGGAAGTGCAAAAGACCATCTAGGCATCATTGACTCACTCAAATCACAGAATCACAGAATAGTAGGGGTTGGAAGGGACCTCTGTGGGTCATCTAGTCCAACCCTCCTGCCGAAGCAGGGTCACCTACAGCAAGCTGCACAGGACCTCTCTGGCAGAGAGTTGTATAGCATACAGCATATTTATTTCAGTGTATATATGCCACTAGCCTGATACCTCAGAAAATGTACTCGGGAACTCTATAATAATTTTTAGTGTGTCAGTACTGAATTTTCATAAGAATTGTACTCCTCAATTAGCTGTTTTGTGCAAGTACGACTTTTTTACCTTTATATTTTCAAAGCCTCACAAAACAACCCTCAGCAATAAAGGTGTGTGGTGTCAGAAGCTTGAGACTGATGGGAAATGAAAAGTGACTACTTAACACTCTGTCTAATCAGTCATTTGTTCTGGGAGGAAATGTAATTAGATTAGTATTAGATGGCCGTATTTGGACTTTGTTTAAACGCATATGAGCATCTCCATTTGCTGGAGGACCAGAGGGAAATAGAAATATAATTTTGCTATATTCACGTCTCCCCTATTGTTTAACTAGATGCTTTAGTTCCCTATGTTAGAAGTATACTTGGCCAAAATCACTGATAAGAACTTCCTGTGCAACACTGGATAAAACTGTGATAGAGTTAAAAAAAAAAATCTAAATTAAAGTATATTCTACTGGATTTGTTCACTTGGTGGAAGCTTAAAAATAGTCCTAAACCTAAAAATATTTCAGACTGTCTGACTATTCTTGTTGTTTGAATGAAAACAAAAACAAATTCTGAAAATACACAAAATCAGTAGTACAACGTGTGAAAAAATGCACTACAAACAAAATCACTGTAAGAAATAAAATGTAATTGCTTCTAGACCAAGACAAGCATTTGCTTGTCTGTGATTATCATTGTCATTAGTGTCAGAAATACATGCCAAGCAGACATGCCATAAGACTGTGGGACACATTTTCATTTATGACCTGACTGTTTTAAACATGCTGCTTTTGGGAAGCAAATCAGTTCTTGCCTTAACAGTGAGCAGAAAATTCGAATGAGGTGAAGGGAGGATAAGGCAAATGAATTTGGCTTCTGCACAGCGCAATGAGATACGGTGGGCCTCTGATCAACAATAAATCCAGGAAAGGTATCAAGTTCATTTAATTCATATTGATACTTGTCTTACTCAAGTTCTGTCTTGTGCAACTCTTTTTTGTAGTGTAAGATGGCCTAAATGCTGAAATATTGTGGTAACATCTTTGCACCAGAAGATAGAATAGATTCATGCCAGGACTTTCTTTTCCCAGTGTGGGACAAAAAGCCGGTCCTAGATTGTCAGTACTGCTGCTTTCACAACAGTTTTTACCAGGACAACCTGTTTATTGTCTGCAAGGATCAATGAATTAGGTCATAAGATTTCTTGAAAATATGGCCCTCTTACTTTATTGACTTTATGAATCAGATATAAAAGTGTAATTCAATGATTAGAGCACAACTGGTATAAACAGATTAGCACTCCACAACAGAGGAAGAAGGTAGCAAAGAGATTGATCCTTGATTGATTGTTCAACATCATGAGGTTCAACAAGGCCAAGTGCAAGGTCCTGCACTTGGGTTGGGGCAACCCCTGAAATCAATACTGACTGGGGGATGAAGAGATTAAAAGCAGCCCTGAGGAGAAGGGCTTGGGGGTACTGATGGATAAAAAGCTGGACATGAGCTGACAATGTGCACTCGCAGCCCAGAAGGCCAAATGTGTCCTAGGCTGCATCAAAAGTAGAATGGCCAGCAGGTGGAGGGAAGGGATTCTGCCCCTCTGCTCTGGTGAGACCTCACCTGGATTCCTGCACCCAGCTGTGGATCCCTCAGCACAAGAAGGACATGGACCTGTTGGAGTGAGTCCAGAGGAGGGCGACAAAAATGATCCAAGGGCTAGAGCACCGCTTCTACAAGGACAAGCCGAGAGATTTGGTGTTGTTCAGCCTGAAGAAGACAAGGCTCCAGTGAGATCTTTTTGCTGCCTTTCAGCTATTAAAGGGGGCTTGTAAGAAAGATGGGGACAAACTTTTGTCAGGGCCTGTAGTAACAGGACAAGGGGTAATGGTTTTAAACTAAAAGACGGCAGATTTTTTCTGGTTATAAGGAAGAAACTTTGTACAACAAGGGTGGTGAAACACTGGAATGGGTTGTCCAGAGAGTTAAAGATGTCCCTGCTCACTGGGTGAGTTTGGGCTAGATGCCTTCTAAATGTCCCTTCCAACCCAAAGCATTCTACGGTTCTACGATTCTATGATTCTAAATTCTGATTTGGCCTGATGATACTCTTTTATGACGTGAGAGCCACCAAAGACTATCTATAACTGATAAACAGGCCAGAAAACATAATTCAGTAAGCTAAGAATGAAATACGACATAATTGTATTTTTACCTTACTATTAGAAATTATTAAGAACAATAATTTCAGTCACATATTAAATATTGTAATCTAAAACATCATTAAAGGAGATTGTTTTCACTTTGCTGACTGAAATTGTTCTCACAGAGGATTCTGCCTAAGAGCAGTAACATAGTGCAAAACCAGCCAGAAGGAAGTTGGGAAAGATTAGAATAAAATACTTTCTTCCACAGAGTTTTTTATATTAGTAGCTCCATTGGTTTTACAGTAATAAAACCTTAATATATGACTTTTATAATTTGCTAAATTAACAGCATAAGGAGGTTAATACTCTTGGAGCACAGGTTTCAGAGCAGTAATACTTCAGCTGCTTTGCATTCTTATTTGACAATAGATACTAATAAAACACATCTTTCTGAGGAGCACCTCAGGAAAAATACTTTCTATAGTCATTGTCAAAATGCAACGCATGTCAGGATTGTAAATCCTGGTAGTCTTGCATTTTTGATCGTTAAATTACCCTATCTTTCATAATTTGTTTGAAGCCTGGAAATCCTGGAGTTTTACTCTCTATTGCTTTGCACATAACACAGTTGGAGGCATCCTGTTTCGGAGCAGTAGAATACTGTCCTTCACAGTCACAGGGCTTGAATATGTTCTGACTTGGCTTAAACTTTGGCAAGGAGATTCTTCTGCAACATGCAGAATAATAAATGTTGGCCTTTTAGATGTTACTGTTATAGAGTTAAAAATAACTTACACAAAAAAGACAGGAAAGGTAGAAATATATTAAGTCTGTCCCTCATCCAACACTAAAACACTCCTGAGTAGTTCTGTCAAGGCAAAAGATAAACCAGTGTTTTTAGTGCAAGATACCATTTAACTGAAGGCATGAATCCAAGCGGAGAGAGAGATTTCACTTCTCTACGTGTATCTTGATCAACAGGCAAATTTACAAGAAGTGTGAATCCATAATGGAAACAAAGTCTAGACTTTCACAATAGAATTTGATGGAAAGTGAGGCAGAGAGTACTGCATATTCTTTTCAGGATACATATCCAGTGGGGGGCTTCAAACACAAACTCGTACAGGAAAAGGAAGTTTTATTCCCATAGTTAGCTACCTCAATGTCAGAGGATTCACAAGGCACAGTGATGACACTAAGAAAAGCAAATAAATCCTGCTTATAAGACTAACAGAGAAAATTAGCAAAAAAAAATTCTCCATTCCAGAACAGGAAATCTGCGAAAAAATGTCATATCTGCTCCTCTGTGAGAGTTTTTAATAGTTGCTTTCATAACCTCCCAGCAAATGAAAGAGAGGAAATAAGATTAGGACTCCCTCCTTCTTGAGAAAATATGGTATATGGGTGTTCTGAGATCTGGCCACAGACCACACTCCCCTGAAAGATCTAGGGCAGCTCACTGAGCTAGTGAAGAGCTCTGCACTCAAATTCTTAGATAGACCTTGCAGAATGCCTCCTTTTCAAAAAATCTGTTCTTTGTTTCATTTGAGACTCAATATGGTAATAAGTGGTTCACTCGTTATTTCAGGAGACTTTAGCTAGGAAGTTTAATTAGTCCTATTCCTTTAGGGAACAATAACAGAATGTTTCCTATCCCTTGAAAAGTTGTATCAAATATATAGCCTATGCAAGCTAATAAAATGGCCCAGCCAGCCTGGAATGACTTGTTAAAGTAGAAAGATACACAGTGCTCAATAAGCTAAACAATAAATACTCTTTTTAAAAAGTGATGAAAGGAAACAAAAAGCATTAAATGACATGCATGAAATCAGACTGTACGATATTGTAGATCCTCAACCATTTTCTAATTGAACGTGAAGCACCATTTTCTCATTGGTATATTTTCCTAGCAGGGAAAAGTGTATAGTATTACAGAGCTTTGAGTATTATGTGCTCCCAGTTCCTCCCCAGCATTTGTCTTCAGCACACACAGAAAAATTGGAGTGTAGACTGAATTTCTGTTCTGCTGATGACAAGGAAAACTACTTCTTCCACTTGAGCTCCCTATTTCTTAACTAACATCAAGCGTAAAGTTCGCTATTGCTGCCTCTGGTGCTATCTTCCATTCTTCACAATTTTATTCATTTCTTGCCATGTACCATCATGAATGTCTAGAATCTTCACTTCATTCCCCTTCCCGGATTTCATGGAAATTAGTATAGTCATTCTTACCTTTCCAGGTGTGTTTCCACATAGCTGCTAACAAAAACTTTCTGCTTTCAGTAATACCATCTGCCTTTAGTTATTCCTTCCAAAGCCTTCTTCAAAGGGAAACACTTGAGACATTGTAGCACCTGGAATGTTGTTGTCTTGTCCATATTATTTCCAGGGAGCAGCAAGGGTAGGCACAGCACTGCAAAAGAAGGTGAGATGAGGGGAGGCGCAGGCAGCAGAGATCCCCTGTGCCTGCCCAGGGCCAGCCCAGCAGGTCTCCAACAGTGGACAGGGTCACCGGGAGCCCAGCAACCACCAGATATGTTCACATCGATGAGGCAGGTTCAAGACCCAGATGGGAGGTCAACTCCCCTGGCCAGCATCCACGTCCTGGCAAATCATTACTGAGGAACCTATTCAAATGGGATTTCCTCTGAATTTTGTTATTTCAGCACATTTAGTTAGGAGTTGATTCTGTATTTTGAGTCAGATGGAAAAAAGATGAAGCAAGAAAATTTTCTTTGGTATGGGATTTGGACAGCTGGGCTGTTATTCTTTCGCTCATGCTGTCTGGCTCAAATCCTGTACATGTATTTGTGTTAACTGAATGAGAATAATCCCTGTTTAAAAGAAGACTTCTTCAAAACTTAAAAAAAAAGGTGTTAACTTAGTTACTGGAGATCCTTAAAGGAGTGTTGGAAAGCAAACTCAAGGAGTTTCCAAAATAAACAAATTAAACACAAAATGTGTCGGGGGTGGAGAGGTTAAAGATATAGTTTACTGAGATCATTGAGATATTCAATGTTCTGTGTGGTTTCACTCACAGCACTATTAGAGGTTACAGACAAATATTTGGAGTGCGTTAGCATGACTTCTTGCTTTCGATGCAGGTATTCTGTTTCCTCCATTTTCTCCATTTCATCACCTTCCACACCACTGGGGAAGCCCAAATCTAGTAAGTGAATTTCCTTTTCCTGTTTCCCATTTTAGTTATAGAGGGCAGTAACAAAATCATCTGAGCTGGAAACATTTTTCTCTCACACTCAATTTTTTTCTAGTCAGCAAGCTAGTTGCCTGGTCTTTTGATTTACTTAATCACTTTCTACATATTTCTGAACTTTTCTGAAAATGTTGGGTCTCGAGTTTATTTGTGACTTAAGAGTAAGCTGTTGACCTCTTGTGGCAATGAAATCTGACCATCTTAAAACAAAGGAATTTTGGCTAACAGAAAAATGAATTAGCTTGCACTTTGGTTTCCTCTGTCTCGAAGGGAATACATTTTTTTTTGCTTTATTTTTTAATAATTCCTCTGAGAAAATGGAGATATTTTTCTTCTCTGTAGTGGCAGTAATCAGTCAAAAAATAAGAAGAAATTACTACAGCTATGTGTTTGCACAGACTTGTCAGGTTCAGAGTTTCTAAAATGTGTATTCTTGAGGTTAAGCTCTCCAGGCACATATCTAGAGTTTCTAAGTTTCATTTGAATTTAGGAAATCTGGGCCAAGGCATTTCAAATTTGGGTTTTACCCTATTCTCTAGACTAAAATTAAACTTATTCCATAAGAAATAGGAAGAAAAACAGAAAAAATTTTCCCTAATAGTCCACATGACTTGTCTTGGATTGCTGGGACCAGAGCAGTTTCAGCTGTCTGAGGAGAGGCAAAACCTAAAAGAAGGGAAGTAGCAGCCTAAATCAGTTCCCATAACATGTCTTTACTTTTCCTCCTTTGTTAAAGCAGATTTTGTTGCTTCCTTAAAATGTTTGGCATTATTCTTCTTACTTTGAGGAATGGCTTATGAAGTCAACTTTAAGAATACAACTCTGCTCGATTTTCAGAGGGCAGGAGAGTGCCTACTCAAAAGCCAGAAAAGCAAAAGATCTCTCCAGGATGGTTCTTGACGGAAGGAAAAGAAGCGAGGTGGGGGTCAGTCTGTTTTCCCAAGTAAGAACTGATGGGATGAGAAGAAATGGCCTCACGTTGTGCTGGGGGAGGTTTAGGTTGGATAATAGGAAAAATTTCATTCCTGAAAGAGTGGTCAGACATTGGAACAGGCTGCCTGGGGAAGTGGTGGAGTCCCCATCCCTGGAGGTGTTCAAAAAATCTGTAGATGTGGCGCTTTGGGACATGGTTTAACAAGCATGGTGGTGTTGTTGTGACAGTTGGACTTGATGATCTTAGAGGTCTTTTCCAACCTATGATTCTGTGATTCTGCAATTCTGTGTAACTGTTGACCATTACATCACTATTGTATGACTGCTTCATAGATAGTGTCCTCTATCCGCTTTGTTGCAAAATCTCTTGCAAAGGGTTCTTGATGAACTGAAAGAAAGGGGAAGAGGTTGTAGCTGTGCCTTGTATCCTCTTAGTCCTTTTCTAGAAGGTAGCAGGGAATGAAAATTTTACTCCTACACTATCCTTTGTATGATACGCAGCATCATAAAGTGGGGTGTATTTATTTTGTGTTAAGCAGAGTTTTTCTGTTACTGTTTGTCTAAAGTACACGGTATATGAACAGTAGTTTCTACAGAATGCAATACTAACCAGAAGTGACAACCGTCTGCTGTCCCACGCCAGCACAAATTGTGCACTTTCGTAGCACTGTGGAAATGAATGCATATCACTGTTGCAACAACACATGCTACCAAGGGTAAATTTCCAAGGCACCTGTCTGAACTCAATGCTTCTTAGCACCCCTTGCTTTTTCTCATGAATTCTAGTGCCAAAATTGAGGAGCTGCAGAGTTGTAGTCATATTTGGGAGCAGATGGTCAAACCCACTGCTGTGTCCAAGTAGGCTGGTGGGCATAGTTATCTGTTGTGTTTAGAGATATGATAGTAAGCCAAGCATCTCTTTTTACTCACCACCTAGGGATATGCTCTCGAGTAAAGAGAGATCCCCCTCTGACTAGACTAGTTTCCAGATATAAAAACGTTCACTGAATGTTTGCTGAATTGTGTTTGTCCCTAGAAATAATACTGTTTAATAGCATCATTTTCACAGCCACTTTTTAAAGTGCATTCCTAAAAAGATGTAAAGTGTAAATACGTAAGCTTCATAATAGCACCATGCTGTATTTTGAATGTTTAACAAGTTTTGTCTGAGAAGAGACACTGTGACCCCTGTTACATGACATAACTGGACATCTGCTTGCTAGGCCAGCTGACTCAATTAATTCTAAAGGTGGTTCCTGGTAGGGAAGAGGAAACTACCCTTGGCAATTTCCTGATGAACGTATCCAAGTGGGTATTCCCAACTTCTGTGTAACATATGGCCAAAATAAAATTTCATTTTCTAAAACAGGGTTCATTATTTTTTGGAATGCTTTCCAGCCTCACAAATGTTACCATTTCCAGATCTAATCAATTCAGACCAGAAAAGCAGTGTGCTTGATCTCAACTTGTAGATGACATAATGGCTTGTCCAGTCAACAAGTTGATAACTGGTGTTTACCTAATTCTATCCATAGAAACTGTGCATCATAAAACAGCAAATTTTGCCTCCGTTACACAACACAAAATTCTAGTAGCATTTCTGCTGTTCTTCAAAACCGAACACACTTATTCTGGAAGACATAACTCAGTACTACAGCAGTAAGTCTCAATAGGCAGATATCACTCTGTAAATGCTCCCTGAAAATACACTAACTTGGAGGAAATGGTGGTATCATTTAATCAGCCTTTGTGCGGTTCAGAAGGAACTTATCTACAAAAAAGTTTCTTAAGACTTTAAAATCAAATCTCAGCATAATTATTTTCAGATAGCTTAGGACTGAAATGTTTTGTTTTAAAAATAGCTTTATCTAAGACAGTTTGTTTAAGGTAAGATCAGGCCACAGCTGGAAGTCATAGCCTGTTAAATGGATTTCAGCTACTGTTTAGAAGTTCATCCACAATACATGGGAAAACTATAAATGGTGCAGCTAGAATCGGAATTAGACAACAAATGATGATTTACTGAAGGAGTCAGTTAAGTCTACTCCCCCTTACAGAACAGCAAGGAGCATTTGTAGGATGCATTTGTGAGAAAGCTGATTATTTAGCACAGGACAATCTGTTGATCCATGCTACTTCTAGTGACACTCTTATGACATAGACTAGTGAAAATCAGTTTTATTCCATGAAACAAGTAGATTCTTGTGAAAGTTACGTTACAGGTGCAGCTTTCCTGAAGCAAAAATCATTTTAAATATGCAAGAGCTCACTATGGCTTTCAGCCCAACCTCACCACACATGAAAAAACTGTGTGGAAATTAGTACACATGTAGTCTTCAGTATCGAGTCACACACCTGGGACTTGTTTTCATTGGGGTCTACCAGAGAAAAGTTTTCAAAGCTCCAGAAAAAAACAGTAGGAATATTACGTCTTTTTCACATTTTCATGGGTTTGATTGCTTATCTTTGTTTAGGAAATAAAATTCCAACAACATTCAGTACTCTGCCATTATCTGACACAGCATTTGGCACACAGAATTATGAGAGAGCAGTCCGAATAACTTCTAGATGGCTAACTATAGGAAAAGGTGTTTTGTTAGTTAATTTTAACTATATTAATAGATGTAATTATTATTAACATTATCATTAGAGTAGGAATATTATTTATATATAAATAAGTGTGTGTGGTATAAGCAGCTTTTGGTAATTTAGGAGTTTCAGCAGTATTATCACCACACAGCACAACAAAGTTACTTGAGCTTTACACAAGCTAAAGTGATATGTAATAGTCAACTATAGGTTACCCCATTAGCTAAACATGAATTATATCCATGCATTCTACGGAAGGGCTAGGAAATGAATACGCAGATCTAAGCAAGATTCAGATCAGGTTTTGCTACAAAGTCTTGGTGTTGAGAATTCTACAGCTAGTGAGTCACCATTTAGGAAAAACCTCTACCAATTTCCCATTGATGCTCATCCTCTTTCACAAATACCTGAAGCAGGACAACATGGAATTCATAGCATGAGAAAATTTATTCTAAGAGTTGAGTTTTGGACGAACAAAGGAAAGCCAAATTCCAGCTTAAAGACCTTACACGAGTTTCCGGCTCCGTACATAAGACAGAGTGTGAAACAGTTGTGCTGAAACAGATGGGTTCAGGCTTCATTCAGCATGACCAGCTACATGCAACATAAGTAGTCCAGCGACATACACTTCCTAAAACAGCTAAATCTATCAGTCTCGTAGAGGCTTTCTAAACTGTTTAAAGGGACTTTAACTATTTCTCATACAGTTGGGAACTGTTGTGCCAGTAGTTCTATCCAAGGCCATACAGCACTGCTAGAACCCACAGGTGCAGTTGTAGGATTATTAGGGATAGGTAATCACGGCTTGTGGAGTCAAAACCTGCATCATTTCACTTATAAATAGTGACTCAGTGGAAGAAAGAACATTTTATATATTGGTATCAGAGTTTTATTTCTGGATTTCAATTTGTTTCTTCTTGTAGTCAAACCTCTTGTAAGCAAGGGCTGTGGGACAGAGCATAATCAAGGTATAACACGTGCATTGCGTATTGAACTGGATATCTCAAGGAGGAGCAGGAACAAAATGCAAGCTGTTTGTTATCAGAAAAAGGGGGATTTGCTTTTTGGTTTGTTTGGTTGTATTTCTTTCAGTTCATATAGTAAGAGGAAAAATCATGGTTCAGCTTGTTTTTATTCTTTGTTTCTGGAATGGATTTCTTTTATACTTATTTATTGTCTTTTGAATAGCTGTCATTATCAAGACACCTTGAAAGTCTGTCCTCCTTGTTCAGCAGAATGGCAAAATCTAGTTCCTGAGGTTCTCTGTTGCCTAAAATACAGTAGCATTTGTTGGAAGGCAAGCAGCATGTTGGCTAAGTCTAGCAGTTCAGAAATGAGGAAGCTTGTTATGGATAACTTTGCCCTGAGAGTGGCTACCTTTGCATTTGTAAAAAAGTAAGAATTTCAATCTACAGTAAAAAGAAGTGGCCTTCTATGTCTACAAATACTGAAAAATGTATGTAGCTTTTTCAAAAGGAAAAATGATTGCAATTGCAAGTGCCTTGGTGTATTTATGAGACAAACAGGCAATTATAGAGAAAAAAAAATAGGACTAAAAGTCAAATGTTGGTGATCTCATTCAATTGCAACATTTTTTATAAATGGCTTTGGTTCTTATTACAGTGAAATTGATAATGAGGATGCTATTTTTCAATTAGTAGCTGAAATTACAGATACAAAGATTACAAATTGATTATTTTTGTGATTAGGAAAAACAAAAATCACTCTGCAACAAATGGTTACACCTCCAGGTAGCTGATAAACCATTTTTACTCTTTGGGTTGTTTTTTGAATGAAGCAGCTACATCTTAAAGTGAGAATTACTGCAGTAGATATTTTTGTTTCTGAAGAATTTTCAAAATTATTGCTGTCATAAAATACTCAATTCCAGTTTCACCCCTCACCAAGTACTACCTTATTAGACAGGTTTTGATGAAAGACTATGCCATTTCTCCTTTGAACACTAGAGATATTAATACTTACATTAACTGCCTGTGGGAATGCTGTGAGAGATGATTATTAATGCTTACAAAATAAAACACTATAACAATAGAAAGCATTGTAGTATTGAAATATGGATGCTTAGGCAGTGTGCACTTCTCTATTATGAAAGTGTCGGTTTCATTCTTAAAACTGGGCTTAAATTTGCATGTCATAATAATGTATGTCATTAAACATTGATTGGTAAAGAACACTTATTCATATTTATTCATGTGGATTTTATGCTTCCTATCAATAGTCATTTGTAAGAAAGTATGTTTATATAAATCAGGAACATCTCTGATGAGATATAGCAATAAATCCAGAAGCTCATTTATGAAATTTTAATTTCTAAACTCAGGTCTTTTCAAGCAAATAACCAATTAATTTATCAAAATTATTCAAACATTATTTCTGTGTTTCTCAGATCTGATGTGGCAACTTAGTACTCTTCTTGTGGCAAAAAAACCCCACAACAGTATTTTTCATTCCTTTTTTATCTTCACTCTCTCACTTGACTGAATGGAGCATTGAAAGGCTTTTCATATAGTCTTTCAGCATCTTACATTATATCATCTAGAAGCCCAAGGAACAAGATGGCAATATGGAAGGAAAGAGGAGTGGAGAACTCTACAGAAAATTAAACATTTTCAAGCATGCTATACCTCAACCATTTGAAACAAAAGCATGATACGGAGGGAGACATCAAAAAACACTGCAAGAATATAACTTTAAACACTGCAAAATTCAGGCTAGAAAAGTAGTTTCAAAGACTCCATTTACTTTCAAACCAAGGTAATAACTGCCCACACTTTGCCCTGAGTAACAGGATTAATGCAGTCTAACTTTGGCTGAATAAGGGTTTTATTTCCACGTCCACTTGGGAAGAATTCCAATAGCGCAGGATTCTTCAGCGTATTTTACAAAGTCCCATTAGCTAAGCCCTAACAGAGGTTCAGCTCAAAATGTCTTTTGTATTTCCAAGGTTTAGGCTTTGAATTTTGCAAAGACAGCTTTTGCAAGATAAACATCGTGAAATTACCAGTACAGGAGAGTTAAATATTAGGAACACGGTAGTTTACAAGGTAGTTCGGCATTTCTCAGATCATAGTTGGCGTCAGAATTTGTAGAGACAATGAAGAAAGTGTTGGGAGGATCTTTCATACTTGATAATAGAATCAGTTTGATTGCAATTTCACATCCATCAACTCCCTCATGCCAATTACAAACATGAGGAGAGAAAAAAATCCTGCACTTTGTTGCTGACTTACAACTAATTTGCTAGGTGTTCATCATTGCTACAGTTCTTTAATCTGTAGTACAATGTGTTCTTTGAAAACTGTATGTTTTATACATTCTCTTTCTAGGTTCCTGCAACTAGTCCATTTGTGCCCCAAACTGTGCTTCCTAAGATCTCTTTCATTCTCATTTTTTCTTTCCTCAGTCTGCATCTAAATGTGGACCATTTTTTTGCTTTTCACATGATGTGCAACCTTGTTCCCCCTTCGAATATCTTTGCAGTTGGTCTCCTGTCACTCACTCTTCCATCACAAACTTAGAGACACCCCATTAACACAGAAATAACAGCAGGTATACATTGCAATATAATTTTTCTACCAGTTTTCCTTTACCATTTTTTTGGTCTTCTTTTCAAGAATTGAGAGGCACTGACTGTGAATTCATGAAAAGCATACACTCAGGCTGCACTTTTACTGCATCAGCTGGAATTTTATTGTCATGATCAGTGACAGCAGAATAAAGCCAGCATGGGTACTCCTGCACTCTTATCCTTAATTTACACCATAAAGTTCTGAAGTGAGAATTCTGTCATTACTTAGGAACTACTGTGTGCGGCAATCCAGTTGTGTAAACAATATCGCAACTCAATTTTTACTATTATATCAAACAGAAATACTAAATATTAACAATGAAGTGAATAGATGGTTTTTAAGGTCTTAAACTACTGTGCCAAATTCCTCAAGTTCTAGAAAATCTGTTCTGCTTTCATGATACATTTCACTGACTCAGCTACCATGAAAATTAACAAAATGAAGTTAAACAATTGTTTTCAGTAATCCAGATCTCACTGTTTTTTGGCAGCATATAATTAGACTGAGTTTCCATGTCAAGAGAAAGCCTTCACTTAGATTTTCGTTCCTGGTGCTACACTTCCTAAGAGTGTAGCAATACACATGCAAATGGACAGTCTCTGACTACTTAAGCAGTAGTAGATGAATGCTCTTGGAACTCATTTAGTCACTTATTTCATTATGTTCCAGAAAATTCGTTCTCTCTAGTATGTATGAATGCAGTAACTGAATAGGAATAAGGATATTTACTTAGCTATTCATTTCAAGTTAAAATCATAGTACCACAGAAGACACTGGGAGTTTTAGGTGAGAGGTATTTTCTAGCTGATTAATTCAAAACTAGGTTTCAACCCTACAGACACAATTGTTGATTTCAGGGATTAATGACAGAATGAAATTTTTTAGACTATCATTTATCTATGTATGTGAAAGACAAGGCTTTATTTCTATCACCTAACCATCTAACTGTAGATCTAGTATTACAGACTTCTTAGAAGTTTCACTTAGAACACAGGTTATAGAATTTTACACTGCAAATGCGTAATTTCTTACTCTGCAGATTTAAAGGAAGAGAGATATCTGTAATACACTACAGAAAATGCTGTTGTTGCTTAAATTTCCTTTGATGGAAAGGCATATTGTGAATTTTCTCCTTGGTCCTTCTGAATTTGGATAAAATATTAACAAAATAAGCACAAGAGTTAATTTGAAAACTTTAAAACTCCTGGACTTACAATAAGATTTGAGGGGTAATTTTTTTTTAAAAAGAGAAAACATGAAAGTAGGGAAAAATAATAAAATGTGGAGCAAGAGCAGAAAACGAAGGGCATTTTGTCACTTATTATAATTGTATATTACCATCCTTCTGGGAAGAAGTGGAGATAGAAGAAATAGTATTCCATCTTCATATTCACAGAAGACTTCCTGATGCAAGATGACCTTTGAAAGAAACACCTTGATTCAGGTTCTGACAAACTGGCATATCTGAATGACAAAAATTGCTTTCTCACCTCTTGTATAAACATGACCAGTCAATTCAAGCAAAGGGAAAACCCAGCTAATTAAGGCAAAGATTTCACTGTGAATAAATAAAATACGGAAAACACATTCATCAGCTGGAATTCCAAAATGGGCTGATGTGAAATACATTGCTAATTCACCAAGGCCTTTACAGAAGGATCGTTACCTTATAAAACTCTTTCATATGAGGATTCTGCTTATAATATAAAAATACTTCACAGCAAAAATTTATGAAGGATAAATAGTGAAACAGCCTATGAACCATAAAACAATTACTTTACAGAAAAGTAGAGGGAGGTGTTGGGATATGGCATCTTGAGCATAGTATTCACGTTTTTCAATATTGTATATTATCTTTCGACATTTTCCCTATGCGTGTGTTATTAGCTCCAGTACCATTCAAGTGGTCCTCCCGGCTTGGTGTCATCTAGACTTGATGCATGTGTCCTACATCCCCTTCCCCAGGTCACTGACAGCCATGTTGAGCAAGACAGGTACCAGCATAAACCCTGCAGTATGCCACTTGTTTGCCTGCACAGTATGACCTGTTTACCATGATGCTCTGAGCTTGACATGTCAGTCATATATTTTCTGGTTGTTTTTCTCACACCCAGACTGTATCCTCCTAATTTGATCCTACACTAATATTGTTGCAAACAGTACTGAAAAGCTTGCTACAGCCTGGGAAAACTGTTCTCCCCTTGCCCACAGATCCAGCCCTTTTGTCACAGAATATGATCAGGTTGGTTAGGCACATAACACCCTTGGTAAATCCATGCTGACTGTTTCCACTCACCATCTCGTTCATGTGCCCATAAATACTATTCAAGAGTACTTGTTCCATGACTTTCCTGAGGACCAAAGCAAGACCGACCAACCTGCAACTTTCTGGTTTGTTCTTTTGGACTTCTTGAAACATGGGTGCAACCAGTTATTGGAGACATGGCATTTCAAATGACCGATTACCACTGCAAATAATTTATGAAAAAAATACGAAATTTCTGCTCAATACACTGAGTCTTTCATACCTTTTTCTAGTATTCCCTGGAATCCTGTTCCAGGAAAGGAATTTTCTTTACATAAGAATATGTTACTTTTAACTTTTCCATCCCAGAAACAGTAAAATTTTTTAAATTCTGCAGTTCCTTTACCTCTAGAAATTTTTTCACTATTCTTCTCAGTTACTTTATTTTTTTATTATTATTATTTGGATGTATAACTCCAAGTGTAGAACAGAAATCGATTTACTGAAGGACACAGCCATGGTCATAGCCTGTGTGGGCAGAAGGGGCAGATGAGAAGCTGGATCAGTTCATAGCAATCCACTGTGTGGAGTGTGTGGGCATCTATGTCTAAACTAGAACCTTGTTTTCCTCTACATTTAGTAGTAAAATAGTAATTCCATTGAATTTTTGAAGAATTAGGACAAAAAGAAGGCTTTAGAAAACAAATAACATTTGACATGAGGAGAATCTCTGTTAAAGGCTAGTACGAGGGACTAGTATTAGGGACTAGTAGTATGACAGGAAATATTTTCTTTTTGCAATCCAGGCAACATTTTGACTCCTGAGATGCAGCACTGAGCATAGCTTCATAGAATGATGGAATAGTTTGGGGTGGAAGGGACCTTAAAGATCACCTGGTTCCAACAATCCTCCCATGGGCAGGGACACCTTCCACTAGACCAGGTTGCTCAAAGCCCTGTCCATACTGGCCTTCAACACTCCCAGCAAAGGGGCATCCACAACTTCTCTGGGCAACCTGTTCCAGCGCCTCACCACCCTCATAGTAAAGAATTTCTTTTGTATAGCTAATCCAAATCTACCCACTATCACTTTAAAGTCATTACCCCTTGTCCTATCACTACATGCCCTCATAAAAAGTCGCTCTCCAGCTTTCTTGTAGGGCCCCTTCAGGTACTGGAAGGCTGCAATAAGGTGTCCCCAGAGCCTTCTCTTCTCCAGGCTGAACAGCCACAAATCTCTCAGCCTTTCCTCATACGAGAGGTGCTCCAGCCCTTTGATCATTGTTGTGGCTCTTCTCTGCACATATTCCAAAAGGTCCATTTGCGCTGAGGGCTCCAGAGCTGGACACAGGACTCCAGGTGGTGTCTCACCAAAGCAGAGCAGAAGGGCAGAATCACCTCCTTCACCCTGCTGGCCACGCTTCTTTCGATGCAGCTCAGGATACGGTTGGCCTTTTGGGCTGAGAGAACATATTGCCGAGTCATGTTGAGCTTCTTGTCAACCAAAACACCCATGCTTTCAATCCATTCTCTGCCCAGTCAGTGTTCGTGCTTGGGATTGCCCCAATCCACATGCAAGACCTTGCACTTGGTCTTAGTGAACTTCATAAATTTCACACAGGCCCACCTCTCAAGCCTCTCAGGGTCCCTCCAGATGGCATTCGTTCCCTCCGTGTGACCTGCACCACACAGTTGGTGTTGTCAGCAAACTTGCTGAGGGTGCACTTAATCCCATTGTCCATGTCACTGACAAAGATGTTAAACAGTCCAATACCAACCACTGATGGACACCACTTGTCAATGGTCTCCTCTCGGACATCGAACCATTGACTGCAGCTCTTTAAGGGCAACCTTTCAGCCAATTCCTCACCCACAAAATGGTCCATCTGTCAAATCTATGTCTCTCCAATTTAGAGACAAGCATGTCATCCAGGACAGTGTCAAATGCTTTGCAAAAGTCCAGCTAGACTACATCAGTTGCTCTTCCCTTATTCACTAACGCTGTAATCCCATCATAGAAGGCCACCAAATTTGTCAGGCATTCTTTGCCAATAGTGAAGCCAAGTTGGCTGTCACCAGTCATTAACTTAATTTCCATGTGCCTTAGCATAGTTTCCAGGAGGATCTACTCCATGATCTTACTGGGCACAGAGGTGAGACTAACCGGCTTATAGTTCCCCGGTTCTTCCTTATTTCTTAAAAGGAAATTTCTAATAATTTTTAATATTCTAATTTTTCTATGGGTTCTTATTTCTTAGCTGCATTGTGCTATGTGACACACAGCTTGATAAATAACTGCATTAGATTTAAGAAGTATTAGTTATTTGATTAAAATTGGATTTTCATTTGATTTCATTGGAAAACCATTCTCCCCATTTCCAGAATCACAGAATCACAGAATGGTAGGGGTTGGAAGGGACCTCTGTGGGTCATCTAGTCCAACCCTCCTGTCGAAGCAGGCTCACCTACAGCAGGCTGCACAGGACCTTGTCCAGGCGGGTCTTGAATATCTCCAGAGAAGGAGACTCCACAACCTCCCTGG
>Ga0065711_1034250_pt1 | contig 24090 bp, 20 predicted proteins | sample Hoacrofraction12_FD_59098 | JGI IMG/M metagenome (GOLD analysis project Ga0065711, IMG submission 59098) | Hoatzin crop microbial communities from Cojedes, Venezuela - Epithelial fraction 12 v2 (version 2) | ecosystem: Host-associated > Birds > Digestive system > Esophagus > Crop | place... | reverse complement strand
CGCCATCCCCCTCAGGCTGAGGCGGCGGGCTGCCGCGGGCACCCCCCTCAGGAGGCCTGATTGACGTTCCTCTCACCCATTCACAGCTCTCGCTGCTCGGTGGACGCAGCGCTATTGGTCGAAGACGTAGCGGGGGGTGGGCGCAGCGCGGGGATAGAAGCCGTCGGTGCAGTAGCTCCCGCTAGCTGCTGGTGCTGCGGGGCGCGGCGCGGCGGCTCCCCGCGGAGTGACCTCTCCGGCGCTGCCTTCCCCGCTGTTAACGAGCGTAGGAGGCCGCCCCCGCGCTTGCTTCTCTCCGCACCGCCCTTCCTGCCTTGGGGGTCGCCTAAGCTTGCAAAATGGCTGACGGCCGGGACGACGCCTCGGACCAGCTGAAGCAGTGGCGGAGCCAGCGGGGCTCGCAGGTAGCCGCAAGGCGAGGCCTGAGGGGCTGCGCCCCGCTCTCCGTCCGGCCCGGCTGGCGCGGTGGTAACGGTCCGAGGGGGACGACAGAGGGACGGTGGGCCCGCGGGCGAGGTTCCCCGCTCGCAGCTGAGGGGAGCGGGTGACCCCCGGTGCGGGAGGACGCAGAGCCCGGGGTGGGGGGTCCTCCGCACTGACCCGACCGAAACCGGCTCGGGGGGCCGCGGGGCTCTCGGCTTGGTGCCGCGCCCGGGGAAAGCGAGGCGGGAAGGGGCTGGCGGCCGGCCGGGGCTGCCGAGGGCGGTCAGCGCTGCTGGCGCGGCAGCTCCGCCTTGGCCACGGCCTCTCCTCGCAGGCGGGGACGGGGCTGGTCTGCGCCCTGGCAGGCAGGTCCCTGGGCAGGGAGGGTTTTTTTTGTTGTTTTCTTTAATCTCGGATCAGATATTCACGTTTTTCAATTCATCTCATATTGGTAGAGCCCGGTGGAAACGTAGCTAGGGAATAATATAGAAGATAAGGCACGTTCAGCAGTATGTGGAGACTTGTTTACCGGGTTGAAGTGGGTTGGGGCAGGTGGGTGGCTGAAACCATAAGGGCATGTGATCAACAGCCTGGCACATGGTCTTCTGAAGGTGTACATATACCCCAGAATATTTGGGTAAATGTATAAATGCTGCAAGAGTTGATTTCGCTTCTTCTTCATCTAATCCCTGTGACAGTTTCTGCTGTGTATGTCCTGACAAAAATGTGTATTTGGCATTAAATACTCTTCCAACTGGTTAAAGTAAGCAGCAGTCTTACAAGACACAAGCGGATGCCTCAGTTCCCACTGTTTGTAGTTGTTAAGTCACCTTGATTTTGTTTTTTTTCTTCCTCGATTCTAAAAGGTGCTGTATGAAAACTACTTTCCAGTGATGAACTGTAACTTCATCGTATTCTAGCATATTTCATAATATTTCCTATTTGTACCACGAGTCGTACTTTTCATATAGATGTCGGCTTTTCTGTAACAAAGCAGTGTTTGAATACAGGCCAAGGTTAATTTGAAGATTGCGAGGCAACCTGAAGTCTGTGTTGCGTAAGGAGTCATGAGACCTTAAGATAGAAAGCAGGGAGGACTTATTAGAATTTTAAAGTGACTTGTATACGGTGCAAAGTATCAGTAAGGCCTGGAAGTATGTACTTTGATGTATGGTGTTTACAACAGCGGTGACTAAAATTCTCCTGGCTTTGTTTCGCTTCTTTCTGTCATGGCAGCTTAGTGCTGTAGTGAAATGCACATGCAGATTTGGAAGTTATTATCTTTTAAGGTTTTGACTGTATGGAGCTGCCAACCATATGAAAATACAGGCATCAAACAAACTCAAGTCCAAAAGTAGTATGAGAATTCCTCTTAAAACTTATGTGTGTTTTCTCTCTCCCTTCACACCGATGGACCTTATTTTGTGTGCCTCACATAACATCATCCTGAAACTAAAGTGAATGTATCCTATCATTTAAAAAAAAGAAAATGTTTGTAATTCTCATGTGAACGCTAGAAGAAACCCTTCAGAAAGTCTGCATACACAAAAGAGACTGTACAACTGTAAAGCTGTAAAATCTTTTGATAGGTTTAGTTTGAATAAGTTGTGGTTTTAGGTACTACTTCTAGTAGCCTTAAATGTTAGTGTGAAAGCAGGAGTGGTTTTTAGACAACAGTGTAGCCTGTTGGTTTGAGAAGGGCTATATTAGCTCTGCAAACCTTTATTCTTTGTTGCGTGCATAGTTTACAACTAAAATACCAGGGCTTTTTCTACCCTTGAGGTAGTTGCACAATAAGTGTTATAAAGGCGTAAGTGAATCAAAAGGACTCAGGTCTTGTTAAGGCTGAGGATATACTTTTTTTCCCTCCTGTATTTTACCAAGCTCTTGCAAGGGCTTTGTAGAGGAGAAGGCGTAGGTGTTGGTATATGCATTATAGTCCTCCCACTGTGTGGTTAAACCTACTGGGCTGCTCAGAGTCTGTCAAGAAATCCAGCATAAGTGGGGCTGTAATTCAATGTCACTTTTGTGTTTCTCAATGGACTGAGTGAAACTTGGTCACTGCTTCAAGATGTCATAAGTATTAATGACTTTAAAAAGTCACTGGATGGACTGGAGGTGTCTTAAGAGCTATGTCTGATGTTAGAAAGACGTTATCAGAATCCAGTCCCCAAGTTTGCTTTTCTTAGAATTATAGTACTCAGAATTCATAAATATACAGCTGAAGCTGTATACAGGGCTTTTATGTCACAGGCTGCCTTATAGACTTCTACTTCATCCTCACTCTGTGTACATAGAACACGTGGGAAGGGTGGAAATGTCTGTAATGAAAGGTAGCACAAGGAGGTTGGAGAAGAAAATGTGGAAGCTTAGGATGCCATTTGTAGGATCTGTTCTTTTTCATCACATTACAGTGATGTGTTAAATGAGTATGACAGTCACCAATAAGAAAAAAAAAATATCATCAGAAAAACTAATACATTTGGTTTTATCTGTGAGAAGCTTGAAGCTTTTAATCAGCAAAACAAATGAAAATAAAAGGAAAATATAGGCAGTGCTGGAAGCTGAACTGAAAAAAAATAGTTCTCCCTAAGCAAGCCCTGAAAAAATGTGATATATAAGCAGTGGAAAGTATCCTGAGAACAGTTTCTACTCTTGCATATTTCTGTTGACAAACTGTGAATAATGTTTTTATTTAAGCAGCTGTCCCTTTGACTTAAGAATAATTTAAATACAGGAAAGATACTGCTTTAGCTTTAAGTTTCTGAACATCGTGTTCCTGTTTATAACCAGGTATATATTGTCCTTTGTAAATGTTTGTATAAACTTCAGTGAAGGTTAGAATTTCAGGCATCCTGAAAGAGTTGAATTTATGCTTATGGCTTTATGCTAATACAGTGGTGAATGAAGAATAAAGAACCTAGATATTTTGGGAATTCAAGCCAGCTAGAGTAGTGTGTGTAACATATTAGTAAGAACACACTGGAAATGCAGTTATCCTGTCAAACACCTTTCATGTGGTTATTCATGTACCTGAGTTAAACAAAGGTGTATATAACTCTCCTTGTATACTCTGCCTCATCCAGAACTCTGGGTGTAGAGGTGAATAATTGTTTTCTCCTGCCTTTGTGGGTTGCCTCTTAGAAAAAAAAACCTGGAGGCTAGTCCGGTTCAGTATGCTCTTCTATGAGATACAGATGGGAATTTTGCTTGTTTATGGTAATTGAAACACTTAAAGCAGAACTTAGATTGTCAGTGTGAAAGCTGGAACCCCATAAAGTCACTGATATGATAATGAAAGCCTTTTCATTAAGAGTTACTTTCTCCTTCTCTTCACCATCTTTTTTTCATTCATAGAACTGTAAAAGAGGAGAACTAGTCAGGGGGGTGAGTGAGTTTATTCTGATGTGTTTCCCCTAGTTCAGGCACGTGGATGCTCGTGGCAGAGGAGGGTAGGATGGTACGGATAGAGAGCCCACATGGATAGATGTCAGTTTAGTGCAACTTGTAACTATGGTTTTAGTGTTAACTGGTCATAATCTGTGACTGCTTGAGCTCACCCTGTTGCAAACTTTTTTTTTCTTTGTACTACCTTCTGTTCTGTTCTTCTGAGTCCTTTACAAACATTGCCCTGGCTCTTAACAGTTAACAAATGCGCTCCAGGAAAAACTGAGATCTGCAACCATCAGGTCTCTGGAGCTGGTGTACCTTTCTTGCGATGTTTTCTCCAGTACCCAGTAAAACACAGCTGTTGCCTTAAAGGAGCATATGACCCTGTATACATTAAAGGGGGGGGTCCAGATAAAGTCTTTTCTGCTGGGATTTTTCTTAAGCAGGTGGGAGTACACTCAATTACAGCGCTGCAGGGTTTCAAGAGGTGTTTCTTGAAGTTGCCCTGGAGTGGCTGTCTCTTTCAGGTGCAGGGTCACTCCTATTGTACTAGATGCTGCAGCTCTAAGTAGCCTACAAGAATGGTTAACTTAGACTTCATATGGAAGGGAAGAGGATGAGGATGGGCTATCTTGAGCAGTGGTCTTAAAGACAATAATGATGCTAGTAAAAAAACAAAAAGTTCTGATTTGCCGTCCTTTTGACAGGACATTTATTGACAGTTATTGACAGTAGGGCTTAGGGCTTTTGTTAATCTTAGTCCTTCCATGGTTCAGGAGTCTGGAATGATGATTCCTCAGGTGCTCTTGCTTATGTTTTCCATAGCTCTTCCAGACCGATGGTAATCATGGATACCCACTTTTAGTCTTTATGCTATGTGACTATAGCTCTTTCCTTATGCCTCCGTCCCTATACTGACATTACCTTCTTTTTCCTCTCCTTTCTCCCTTACTGCTTTCCAGCAGCTACTCCTTTTCTAGCTTGCTTGCTTCCCATCCTCTTCTGTTGAGGTGAGGGGCAAACTGAACCTTAACTCATGTTTTAAGGTTGATATTTCATATTTTTATTGAAGCAAGATATATGGTCTTAACAAGTAATTTCTGAACCATGGGAGGCATTCTTGGATTACACATGACTTGAAGTCCTCTGCTGAAATAGCCCCAAACACAGTACTGTGATGATGTAGTTAGACATCTGTATTTTCTGTAACTGGTTCCAGAATCTTATGCCATTTTGCTATATACTTGTTCATATGTCCCGTGACACATAATGGTTGAACAGGCATGCGCACTGTGTGGCTTAGAGTTTTTAATTTCTGTTATGGTGACATTGACTGTCTCTCACTTTCAGAAACCGGATGTCTTGACCACCGGTGGTGGGAACCCAGTAGGAGATAAGCTTAATATTCTGACAGTGGGACCACGTGGGCCTCTTCTCGTTCAAGATGTTGTTTTCACTGATGAGATGGCTCACTTTGACAGAGAGAGGATTCCTGAAAGAGTTGTGCATGCAAAAGGGGCAGGTATGTTGAAAAACACGTGATTTTTTTGTGTAGCATTGGACTTTAAAAGACTTTTCAGTTAATGCATAGTGACAGATAAATTGCATCTTATTATCTATAATTTAGTAGTATTGTTTATAATAATTACGTATCAACAACAGTGGTAGGACCTGGTTTAAAAGAACCCAATTAAAAAAAATGTAGTTATAACCCTTAAATTTTTACTGTATTTGCTGTAATCTCTAATTCCTCTATCTGTTCCTTCATAGTACCCCATTAATCTGAAAGGGAAGACTTGCCCATCTGTATTTTTATGTCTGTTTGCATGTTATTTGACAGAGATGCTTGTCTGTGTCATCCAATGTATCTGTCTGCCAAAGCAAGATGAAGGCCTAATATTTAAATTGAAAATTAGTTGGGTTTTTTATTATTTATAAGTTTGTTATTGATATTAGTAGGGTAGAACTAGCAGCTCTAATTTTTACTACGTATTGCCTTAGAAGAAAATGTGGGACTGCATTTTACTGTAATGTGAATGTACATGGGGAAAAAAAATCTTTGGGGGTGGGAAGAACTTTGTTGCTTCATCCAGCTTAAAGTTGGACTACAAATTCTGCAACACGTATCAGGTTTAAAGAACTACTTGTCATGCTCGAAGATAAATATGCAAATCTTGGCGGAAGAGCATCCAAGAAGCTACTGTCTGTCACTGCACAGTAGAAATGAGGTCTGTATTGCTTCTGGGAACTCTTATCAGTCAGTGAAGGAGGGGAGAGTGAGCACCAAATAGTAGTTTGTGTTTAAGTAAATTTCATTTTGTGAGAATAAATTGAGTGTTTCAGTGCATAGATGTGAACTCTGTTTAAACTGGTGTATTTCCATGTTTCTTTTTGAGTTGAAGTTGTATGTTGGACTGTAACAGAATGCACTGGGAGTGGAAGGAAGGTATCTAGATCTGATGTTTTTAAATTACTTTTTTTTAGGAGCCTTTGGCTATTTTGAAGTCACGCATGATATTACCCAGTATTGCAAGGCAAAAGTGTTTGAACACATTGGCAAAAGAACTCCGATTGCTATACGGTTCTCCACTGTTGGTAAGGCTCTAAAGTTATTGTATATCTTCTTACATGTGTACCATAGCTATACTGATAGCTATGTTTGCTTTGTGGAGCCCTTAATGTACTTAAGGTAGTTTGAAATGCTTTCTGCCAACCAGTTCCTCTTCTATGCATTTCATTTAAATTGTGAGACCTTAAGTAGCTTCTGCATCTTTCTGCCAGAGCTCTTTGTAGACATTTTTTCCCTCCAGAATGTGAGAGAAAGGATAGTCTGAGCTATTTATTTTCTGGTGGAAAGCTTGCTTTGTTTCTGAATGGATTGTAATCAACACTGGAATGCAGCAGTTTAACACTTGAAATGCTGTAGGAATGTTTTGGGGATGAATACTGTAAAGTATGTACTAGGCAAAGAAGAATAAACAGTCTTCCATAAGTAAACTCTTATTTCTTGAAGAGCTAAATGTGTAAACTAGCAAAATTTTAAATTACATTAGTTAAAGAATGCATTATGATCAATATCTTGTCTGACAGAAAAATTGCCTTTCAGAATGTATGTGTTATTACTCTATCTGTGTTTAAAAGAAAAGAAATCCTGATAAGGATTCGGTACTGGAGGTAGTATTGGAGAGAAAAAAGTAGTCCAGCGAGGCTCAAGGAGCTGCTGGTTTTGGCCTACTGGCTTTCCCTGTGTCTCTGAAACTTAAGGAGTGGTGGAATGTTCTGCAGGGGAAGGACATGCAGCTGAGTTTGATCTGGGGACTGTGTGCTGAAGTGGGTTGTTGCATTGTTACCTTTGCTTTCGCTGCTCCCTTTGAACACGTTTCTTCCTAGCTATTCCGTAGTACACATTTTTTTTAATAATGAGAGAGTGAGTGTCCTTGTTATTTCATCGTGATGTTTAGCATTAGCTGTTCCTGAATACTTCTGGGACACTTTTGCTCAGATATTACAGTAGGCCCTTCTGGTATAAAGTTACCCACTGAGAGGACGGTTTTGGATAAAGCAGGAGAGGAATTAAGAGTTGCAACTCTTCTATATAAGTTCGCTTTTTATTAGGCATGCTATTTAGATTGCTACTTTCCAAATGAGAGCTTTCACACTGGGATTTGATGCACAGAAGCTAATGTGGTTTTAGGTGATTCAACCTTATAATCTGATGTTGTCTCTGTCAGTGATAATGCAAATTCCGCTCTTAATTGGTTCAAGTGGATATACTTGTTTGTCCTTTCTTTTAACTGTGGCCTGAATGCTTGGGTGGGTATCTGTTCACACTTTGGAAACTTCCAGTGCCTGTAGTATTGTTGAAACTATGCCAAAAATTCCTTGGTATGGAGGAGACTTAAATAAATAAACCTCAGCCTTTTAGGATTTTTGTGGCATGTTCTATGTTTTTATGCTTACAGTTTGTGTGCATTTCCTATCATAACACTTCCGTATGTTCATGTGTTTCTTCAAGCTGGAGAATCGGGGTCAGCTGACACAGTTCGTGACCCTCGAGGCTTTGCAATGAAATTCTATACAGAAGAGGGTAATTGGGATCTCGTGGGAAATAATACTCCTATCTTCTTTATTCGGGACGCAATGTTGGTGAGTAAGCACAAAAACTGAAGGTACTTTGTGGAAGAGTCCAAAAACTCATTCACATCTTATTCTCGCTTCACTGAGAAGCAGAAGCTGTTGTTTTGACGCGCTTAAACTTTGTTGTTTGTTAGATGGTCAGAACATTTTTACTTGAAAAGGTGTTATTTAAAAAAAGATTAAGAAATAATGCTTTGTTACTTACGTGGTTTCATACCACAAGCAGCACATGCATTCAGGTGTGTTTGCTAGCACGTATGCCACAGCAGAATAGCCAGCAGGTAAGTACATCGTTGTGTTTTTAACTTCAGATCTGATCAGTTTCACTGGTGTTCAAATTAGCTGCTTTGCTCTGTAGACAGGCTTTTTTCATTCTGAGGCTATTTGGGGGGTGGGGGGGGAAGGCTTTCTACTTTAAAAGCTTTTTGCGAATGCTTTTTATTAAATCTAATATGTTTGGTCTTTTAGTACAAGTTTAACAGCACATTGTAGGTAGCAGGGCTTTCCTTGAGCTGAGGAGTTCTGCACAGATATTTTATAGTATCTCAAACAGTATTTGTTTAGGAGGCAGATATTCAGCAAAATTCATGTATACAAATTTGAAAAGATGTTCCTCTCACTTTGTTGGTCGCAAATTGAAAGCATTCAACAACGTGTTTATCCTAATTGCAAATGTTTCACTTACAAAGCGGTATAATTAGAGTAATGAATTTGGTTGTGGGCAGGAGGTATATGACAATACAAGGTGTTGTGTGTTTTTAGTGATTTTTACAACTTTGTCTCATCTTTGTGTGCTGTTGCTGTCATACTTACATGTATTGAAAAACACGTTTGTCTTGGTTTACATCATAAGTAGCTTAGTATACCCAATACAATTTGGAAGTGTTACAGAACTTCTGGTTTTTTTTTCTCCTCCCTCCACTTCTGGACAAATTAGTTTCCATCCTTCATCCATAGTCAAAAGAGGAACCCTCAGACTCATTTGAAGGACCCAGACATGATGTGGGACTTCTGGAGTCTTCGCCCTGAGTCTTTGCATCAAGTAAGGTTCTCCTTTGACTTTATTTTGTAGGATTCAGCATACCGTGTTACGACAGCATGTATTTTTCGCTGTCTCTTTTCCATGTTTTATCTAGAAGGCTACATAATCTTTTAAGAACGGTAAAAGTGAAAGGCCTACAATAAATTTTAAGGCTATTAGTACGTGTATCTAGCCTTTTTTCTTTTAATGACTGAAATGGGTGGGATTCTTAATCATATTTTCTATAGGGATGAAGGGGAAGTTGACAAGTTTTCTAACACTAAAGCAGTGGAGATACTGGTGAACAGCAAACTTAATGTTAGAGAACAGTAAAATACTGGGAAAGTAATGCTATTATGTATAAGTTTAAAGCTGTATATTGCGTAGCGTGTTAGATCAACTCCAGAAATGACTAGAATTCACAGTAAGCTTTAACTATTCTAAAATGTGTTTGTATCCAAGAATGTTATGCAAAAAGACTAATATAAAATGAAAAACGTGGTTGTAATTTTTTAAAAGAAAATGGAAGGCTTCTGTACGAACCCAGTAATTAATAATTGGAAAAAGAAGTACCACCATGAGCATTGTTTGTGATCGTAAACCTAAAGAAAAGCAGCATTTTGAATACGTCGATGTGGTGGTGTGTTTACTGCTTGAAGACTTTGAAGAGCTAGTTGTTAAGGACTTCAGTTTACAGATTTTATTTTTAACCTGGACAAAGTTCTCACTTATATTTGCAACTTAAATTACCCACGCTTACCTGCTCTGTGCTTGTGGGGGAAATCATAATGTTATCGCTAGGTTAATGTCTTGTATTTCACCAAATATGTAACATGGGCATAAAACACACAGGTTTAATTCACAATTTATCTTTTTGTAGAACCAAAGCAATCTTATTTAACACTCTTAAACTAGAAGTTCCTCAAGGAATACATAACATTAAGATAGCTTCCAGTGGTGCAGGTTAATGTGATAAATGAACTTTGTCTCGAATGGTCGCTTTATTCTTGTTCTGGTGAGTCCATTAATATTGTTTGATCCTTCTCTTCAGGTGTCTTTCTTGTTCAGTGATCGTGGTATTCCTGATGGTTTTCGCCATATGAATGGATATGGATCACATACTTTTAAACTGATTAATGCTAGTGGAAGAGCAGTTTATTGCAAATTCCATGTGAAGGTATTGATATTTCTTTTTCCAGTTATCTGTTGGAAGTATACATCATACTGGATAAAAAACAATTTAAACAGATTGTCTAAAAATGTTCTGTGACTTTTCAAGTTCAGTTAAGAGAAGACTTGTTAGTGCATAGACTCAATCAAAATGATGTGTGTAGTTTTTTTATATTGGTTGCATGCCTTTAGCAAATACGACGGACATCATTTTTTTTCTGCTGTGACACAGTAGGTATTTACTAGACTATGAAAAACTCTTTTCTGGGGGGACTGTCTCTTGTTGTTGGATAATTCAGTCTACTTGTGTGGTAAGCTCTGAGTACCTAGCTCAGCTTATTGCATTTCAGCCTCATACCACTGGGTGTTATGAGCATGAAGCTGTGCGAGAACTTTGTCAGACTCCCTTGCTATCATTCAGTACAGATGCAAGAATCCTGTAGCCCTTCGGAAATGTGTTTTATTCAGTGTGTGATATGTTCCTGTTTCATGTTCATGGCTGCACAGTAGTTTGGATTTAACAGGTGCTTCTTGAGGTAGAAGTTCTCTCAGTCTGGATCTGGTTTTTGTTCCCGTTTATCTTCTGGAGATGACCTTCACTGATCTAGTATTTTTAAGATGGCCTCAACTGTATACCAAAATATGCAAATTCTTATTTTCAGGAGCTCTGCAGCTGAAGTTCACAGAACTTCCACACTTTTCCAAGAAAGCATTCTCTAGCGTAGAATCATAGGTTGGAAAAGACCTCTAAGATCATCAATTCCAACCATCCACCCAACACCACCATGCCTACTAAACCATAGCCCAGAGTGCCACATCTACACATTTTTTTTAACATCTCCAGGGTTGGGGACTCCACCACGTCCCTGGGCAGCCTATTCCAATTTCTGACCACTCTTTCAGTAAAGAAATTTTTCCTAATATTTTATATAAACCTCCCCTGATGCAACTTGAGGCCATTGCCTCTCATCCTATCGCTAGTTACTTGGGAGAAGAGACCAACACCCACCTCACTGCAACCTCCTTTCAGGTAGTTGTAGAGAGCAGTAAGGTCCCCCCTCAGCGTCCTCTTCTCCAGACTAAACAGCCCCAGCTCCCTCAGCTGCTCCTTGTAAGACTTTTTTTTCTAGACTTCTCACCAGCCTCGTTGCCCTTCTCTGGACATGCTCCAGCAACTCATTGTCCTTCTTGTAGCAAGGGGCCCAAAACTGAATACAGTGCTTGAAGTGCAGCCTCACCAGTGCTGAGTACAGAGGCATGATCACCTCCCTACTGCTGCTGTCCACACCATTCCTGATACAAGCCAGGATGCTGTTGGCCTTCTTGGCTACCCGGCACTCTGCTGGCTCATATTCAGCTGGCTGTTGACCAACACCCCAAGATCCTTTTCCCCCAGACAGCTTTCCAGCCACTCCTCCCCAAGCCTGTAGCATTGCATGGGATTGTTGTGACCCAAGTGTGGGACCTGACACTTGACCTTGTTCAACCTCATACAGTTGGCCTTGGCCCATTGATCCAGTCTGTCCACATCCCTCTGCAGAGCCTTCCTACCCTCAAGCAGATCACCACTCCCACCCAACTTGGTGTCATCTGCAGACTTAGAGGGAGCACTCCATCCCCTTGTCCAGATCATTGATAAAGATATTAAACAAGACCGGACCCAGAACTGAGCCCTGAGGGACACCACTTGTGACTGGCTGCCAGCTGGATTTAACTCTATTCACCACCACTCTCTGGGCTCGGCCATTCAGCCAGTTCTTTATCTAGTGAAGAGTACACCCATCCAAACCATGGGCAGGTAGCTTCTCCAGGAGGATGCTGTGGGTATCGGTGTCAAAGGCCTTACTAAAGTCCAGGTAGACAACATCCACAGCTGTTCTCTCATCCACTAGGCAGGTCACCTGGTCATAGAAGGAGATCAGGTTGGTCAAGCAGGACCTGCCTTTCATGAACCCATACTGGCTGGGCTGGATCCCCTGGTTGTCCTTCACATGCCTGGTGGACGCACTCAGGATGAATCGCTCCATAATCTTGCCCAGCACCGAGGTCAGGCTGACAGGCCTGTAGTTCCCAGGATCCTCCTTCCGGCCCTTCTTGTAGATGGGTGTTACACTGGCAATCCTCCAGTTGTCTGGGACCTCCTCTGTTAACCAGGACTGCTGATAGATGATGGAGAGTGGCTTGGCCAGCTCCTCTGCCAGTTCCCTCAGCACTCTTGGGTGGATCCCATCCAGCCCCATAGACTTGTGAGTGTCCAGGTGGCATAGCAGGTTGTTAACTGCTTCCCTCTGGATTATGGGAGGTTTATTTCGCTCTCCTTCCCTATCTTCTAGCACTGGGGGCTGACTACCCTGGGAATAACCAGTCTGACTATTAAAGACTGAGGCAAAGAAGGCACTGAGTACTTCAGCCTTTTCCTCATTCTTGTTGGCAGTATTCCCCCCTGCACCCAATAAGAGATGGAGGTTCTCCTTGGCCCTCTTTTTGTTGTTGATGTACTTGTAAAAACATTTTTTGTTGTCCCTTACAACAATGGCCAGCCTGAATTCTAGCTGGGCTTTTGCCTTTCTAATTTCCTCTCTGCACAACCTAACAAGACTAATGTACTCCTCTTGAGTCGCCCGCCATTTCTTCCGTAAGTGGTAGACCCTCCTTTTTTTCCTGAGTCCCAGCATATCTCGCTTGAAAACAACTTCCCTTCAAAGTTTTAAAGGCAGTACAGCTTCTTACCTCATTAGACTTTAGTGGAGGCTGAACATCTATCTTTGAAGCAAGACTTCAGAAACCATTATGTTAAAGTAAGAGGGATTGTGTAGCACCTTTTAGCCTTCAAGCTGTCAAAAACTTATAGAGTGAGATTTTTAGTTACTGCTAAAGATGTCACAGAAATAGGGCTGGGAAACTGAGATTCACGTAGAATCCAGAACTTTCAGCCCTGAGGGCTGCCACCCTTTTATCACTTTATGTTGGCATGTGATCTGTAGGAAAAGGTGGGATGATGGGATGGTGAAGGAGCATTCCATCCTGTAAGGGGAGAGGGGAAACCCCTTAACTTGATGTGCTGCAAGGATCATACCTTCAAGTTTGATGTCTTGCGTTCTGCAATATAGCATTACATATTTATTTCACTTTTGTGAGAAACTGATACTTATCTGGCAGGCAGCTGTTGAACGTACTGTTATTCTGAACTGAAAGGAGATTGGAAGATGGATAATCACATTCTTCGATTCTAAGTCTTGTTACACTACATTCTTATTACTGATTTCTGCAATGCTTTCTGCATGTTGTAACTGGTGCTACTATTTTTATTGCTTTTAGACTGACCAGGGCATCAAAAATCTTCCTGTTGAAGAAGCAGAAAGATTGGCTTCTACTGATCCTGATTATGGGATACGTGACCTTTACAATGCCATTGCCAAGGGGGACTACCCATCATGGACTTTCTACATTCAAGTTATGACATTTGAAGAAGCAGAGAAGTTTCCGTTTAATCCTTTTGATTTAACTAAGGTATCTCTGATACTGTTGTGAATATTTGGTTTCAGCTAGTTGAAGAAAGGTCATGAGATGAAAAGATAGGAAATGCCAGAACTGAGTTTAACTATAGAAAAAGTGTAACGGTTTCCATGGAGTAGCACTGTTTTCTTAAGTTCAGTCTAGTCCCTTTCAATAAAGTTAGACTGTCCTTTTTCTTCTTCCCTACTGTTTAAGTGTACTGTTCATTATATGGGCATAATGAGTCAGAAATTCTGGGGGTGAAATTGTACTGGTGTTATATCTGATGTTATTCTTCCTTAATGAGATATGGATAGGGCTTGATTCCAGGCCTGCCAGTTACAGCTGCACTGCATTTCAGAAGTGTGATCTCAGATAATATAGTCACACCCTGAGCTCCCTAGTTTTAAGTGTTGTTGATAATGTAGCTTCTGATTGTTGGTCTAATTTTGTCAGGCTTCCAATTGCTGTTCCGAGGAATGGCATGTTGAAAGATACCAACATAAACTTGGCTGGGCATTTTTTCTTTTTCCCCTCTAATATTGCTCTCCCAAAATGGCTGAAGACTTTTGAACTTGGAAGTACAGGCTGAGGTGACAAAGAAAAGGCTAGTTAAGCTGGTTGCGTCTGGAAGTAGCTGAAAACAATGATGCTGCCAATTCCACCTATGATGTTGCATTCCTAGGCAGTTTTTCAAGTACCTGCGGGTATTTCATTTAAGTAGTCAAGTGCTGAGATTATGCTGAGATGATGAAATAAGTTGCATTAGTACTCTCTAGTAATTGCAAAATACTTCTTAAAATAAGACATTTCTCAATGTTTGTTAGCAAAAAATAAGTTTCTTCAGTAGTGTATTTTCTCAAGACTTAAATCGGGCGAATGCTGCCTAGTAATTATTTAAGCTGCATAATACTATGATAGTGTTGATTTTAATGTACGTGTGTTATGTCTTACAGATTTGGCCGCATGGTGACTACCCTCTCATCCCTGTGGGAAAGCTTGTCTTGAACAGGAATCCTGTCAATTACTTTGCGGAGGTGGAACAGATGGCATACGATCCTAGCAACATGCCACCTGGTATTGAACCTAGCCCTGACAAAATGCTGCAGGTAAACAACAGTGCCCACAAGATTTTTACCTGAGGAGCATTTCGTTTGCTTTGCTGTTTATTGAAAGCATTCCTGTCCCTGTTTGTGTAGCAGCAGTAAACTTGACAGATGGGAAGCAACTGATTTTTTTGTTTTGTTTTTTAATTTTGGTGCTTTTTTTTAAATGATCACGATTTGATGTGCTCATCCAAAATCTAAATACAAAGAGAACAGGTAAGAACTAAAGGAATAGCAAATCTAGGATTTAGAGGGCATCTGCAACAACTATAGAAGTTGATGGGGCAATCTGTCAGTCTGACAAGAAGTACGGGGTAAAACCATAGTAGCAATGCATATTTATTCATGCTTTTACAATGTATCTTAGAACTATAAACTCTTACAAGTGTGAAAGGTAGACTTCAAATGCTCTAAAATATAGATGTAACTAATCCCCAGCAAGACTGTTCTTTAGAAGTATTGTCAGATTTCTTATGGGTCAAAATATCTGAGAAGGCTGGCTGCAGTAGACTATATATACTGTCTGCAGAGTCATGGATGTTTGCGTGTTACGCTTTTTCGGATTAAAATTAGATCGTTGTTTCAAATGATGTCCATGGAAACAAGAATGTACTTTGACAGTTTTAATTGGATGAACTCATGAACCGTCATGCAGTCCTTCTGTTTTGTCTTTTTGCTCCCACAAACTTCATGGTCGGAATCAGTCTGTCTTCCTGGCATCCTGAAGTCACTAGAACTGCTTTAGGTTCATTTCAGTAAATGAATAAGGGACTACCACATTTCAGATGTAATTAATTTTTAAATCTAAGGATGAAAATAAGTAGGAATATTATTCCTTAGTGATATGTATCACTGTTATACTCATTTTTATCTCTACATGTGGAACCATTTTCCTGTGTCAGACTAGGTTTCGCATTCCGAAATTGGTAGGAAATACCGGAGCTGCCCAAATGCAACTCAACCTGCCATTCTTCTCTGGTATTCCAGCAGAGTTAGTTTGTGGCTGATTGTCACTTTGGATATAATTTGAAGTATGTCAAGCATATATATATATACAAAGGAAACAGTCTCTTCCCTTTTACTGTTTAATGTGTAGTCCTTTGAATTTGCATATACCACTCTCAGCAGGTAGTAGTTAATGTTTGTGATAAATCTTTTAGGGTCGTCTTTTTGCGTATCCTGACACTCATAGACACCGGCTGGGACCTAACTATCTACAAATTCCTGTGAACTGCCCCTTCAGAACTCGTGTGGCTAATTACCAGCGGGATGGACCGATGTGCGTTTCTGACAACCAAGGTAGTAATGAACATATCATTAAATAAAGTGATACTTATGCGTATACTGCAGAATCCTTTTCTGTTCATAGGGGATTTAAGATACTTGCTAAACATAATTTTATTGGATATTACTGGCTGCTTATACTGTGAGGAATGCTATTTTTTCTCCTCAGTCATTCAGTGTCTCTTGTGATGTTTTCCACCAGTGTAAACTTGCCAGTGTATAACTTTCTGAGCCTCAGACTTCCCAGTCTATCTGTTTTTTCCTTTTGTGTAAAAACTGTTCCTTATCTCTCATAATCTCTGTCAACCTTTTAGTACCTGTTCTTATATTACTAGATCCTTTCTGACATTAGCTGGCCTCACCTGTAGTTGTTACAAATCCACCATGTGCTCTCTCCTCTGGACTGCCCTAAATTTGTCCATGTGCCATTGCTAATACTTTCTTTGACTCAGCGCTCACCAGCAATCAATGTAACTTACCTCAGACTATTCCAGATGAATTCAATATCTATTTTGTGATGAGTAGTGACTTATCTTGGAACCCATGGTTGTGCGTGTATGAAGTTGCATGCATTTCTGTTTCCCTTGTGAATTGCGTGGTAAATAAATTGCTTTTCTGAAAACAATTTTTCATCCACTGTTTTGGGATCAGAAGATCATGTGTCAGTATAAATAGTGAGCTTTGATTATGGCTAAGTTGAAGCTTGCAGAGGCTAAGCTGTCACCTTACTATTTGCTGCATTTTGGGGTAACTTTATGAATGTGCTTAATAGTGCTAGCCCTCACACAGATCCTAGAGGAGGGTCTACCTGATAAATTTTTCTTACTAGAAGTGACCTTTTATTCCTCTGTTTCCTTTGTTCTTGATATGATGCTAATTGACAAGATATTGACTTTATCCTGTTATCCCCTGCGCTTTCAGATACTCAGTCCACTTTGTTAAATTGCTTTGCTTTCTGATTTCCAAGAGATTGTGAAAGGCAAGTGTCTAAATGCCAAGATTAGAGCTTTAACTTTGCCTCTGTTCTGCGGGTTATGTTCTGTCAGCGTTTGCCCAATAGTGACTGGTTTACACCTGACAGTAAACAAGGGTATACAGAATCTATGCCTCTGGGCTAGGAATTCTGATACTTGCTGAGGGAGGAGAAGGAAATATTTGGAAAATAAGAACTTGAGAACAGCTGCTCCTGTCCAAGAACAGACAAGTTCATTTTTATGCAGTTTTGTAAGTTCATTACGTGTTTAAAATAAACCGTCTACATAGTTAAGCTTAGTAGTACTTCAAATATACAGATGGAAGTGTATTTTTATGCTGCCTTAGACTAAAACTTGAATAACTTCCATGACTTTGCTCAGACAATTTTAATAGACAATGTTGTTGTGAGTGGCCAGACCTCCTTATTTCTGAAACAAATCCATTTTTCCCCCAAAAAACTATTGAAATTCTATTTGTAGTAAGTGCTGTTAAGTACTGGCTTGAAGATGCAAGCCCCTGATCTTGAGCTGTATGTCGACAGAAAAATACTGACAACTGTTTTTAAGAAAGTGAATCATATCTGGGTAATTGATTTTGGTTCTTCTATGCAAAGAACATTTTCTGTCTTCTGACTTAATCAGAGAGAGCTGGCATCTGATTATTTTGGTTTTGTGGGGTTTTTTTGTTTGTTTTCAGGTGGTGCTCCAAACTATTATCCCAATAGCTTTACTGGTCCAGAAGATCAGCCCACTGCAAAGGAGAGCTGTTTGTCTGTTTCAGGAGATGTGCAGCGCTTCAACAGTGCAGATGAAGATAATGTGACTCAGGTATGATGTATGAAAAAGCTTTATATTGCTTATTACCTAGGATGAGTTTACAGGGTGAGTTTAGAGACGATTAATAAGAATCATTCAGACATGGCTCCTCTCTGAAGCATCTGGTCTAACCTGAAGTTCAGCTCTCAGGAGAGCTTGGGAAATCTCCATACAGCTTAATTTTGTGAGCAACTGAAGTTTTGCTGACAGAACAGTTAGTGATTCCTCACAGACCTTTGCCATCCATATTCAGGGTGCCGATATCTAGAGGTTGTGACTTTTGTCGTCTTGCAATTAGTGTCTGCAGATAGGCAAACTAGAGCATGCGTGTTATGTCATGGTCATCAGTTCCTGAATTGGACCCAAGAGCAATATTTATTTTCGTTAATTCAAGAAGCAGCAGTTATGTCAAGCTAGAAATCAAAAGAGTTGTTAGCAGGTTTGCCAAAAAAATACCCCACCACATTTGGTTGCCTTCTGAGTTTAAGTATTTTGAGTATTTTGTTGCCTGACTAGTAAGTGAAAGCTATTCTTTTACAGTAATTATGAATCTTAAAAGTCTAGTAAGTATTGTTGGTTGCTACAGGTGGAATGACTTGCTTTGGGGAATTTCAGTTAAAAATTTTGTTTCCAATTGTAAGGTGCGAGATTTCTATACCAAAGTGCTGAAGGAGGATGAACGCCAAAGGCTGTGTAAAAATATTGCTGATCATCTTAAAGACGCGCAGCTCTTCATTCAGAAGAGAGCTGTAAGTGGCCTGTTTGGTTTTTAGCCTTTGCTCTTCATTCCGGGTTTTCTTGTAGTCTAGTAACTTTGTCAAAATGGCAATATATTTATGGAAAGGAAGATCAGAAATTCCTCTCTGAGAAAACAACTAGATTTTTCTTACGTGGGAATTATCAGTACAGGACACTTAAATATGTGTACATTTACATAATATAATGTACAACATGTTAACATAGCTTCTTTATGATGGGAAGAATGGGATTGATGTTGAACATTACGGATGTCATTATATGTTTAGCTTGGTGTTTCAAAAATCAGGTGACTGCCAGTGTAATGTTTTGCCCTAAACAAGGAAAAGGCAGTGAGGGTGGGGTTGGAGTTGGAGCTTTATCCTTCCCAGTGGAACTTTGTTTAAATCACTGAAGAGCTCTGTGTGAGATAATAGAATGAGTGTTTGAAGATATTCGTAGCTTCTTTCTGGCTGGTCAGAATTAAACTTTTGGGAAAGAGTTTTCATCCTCGTCTTCTGTATGATGGGTACTGCCTGTAGGCCACAGAGCAGAAAATGTGTCAAAGAATACGTTTGAAGTGGAGGAAAAAAATCTTGTTGCCTTTTCTGTTGTGTCTTCCTGTTTAGGTGAAAAACTTCACTGATGTTCATCCTGACTATGGTGCTCGTATTCAGGTTTTGCTGGACAAGTACAATGCTGAAAGTGGGAAAAAGGTATGCTGATGGTTTCTGTAGTTGATTTTTCATTGTCTGTGGATTATCTTGGCTGCTTTTGTAAATCCAGCAGAGTGGGAAATCAGTCTTGATTCTCATTTGGTTTGAATGGGAGAAGTTAGTGCATGTAGAATTACAAAATGAGGAAACATCACTCTAATTACATTTAATTAAACGTTGATTAACCAGTGGTGTATGATTACTTTGTTTCAGTTGGGTTTTTGTAAGGCTTCTGGAAGATAACTGTACATGATATGCAATGTGTTCAGGTTGATTCTTCAGACCAAATGATTACCCACTCTTTGTAATGGTAATGAAACATTTCCGCAAGCCTTTCCTGGGCTCAGTGCTTGCTACGGAGTGTAACAAAAGTGTTGCTTCAAGCACTTATTTTTTTCTGAAGTTCTCCTGACTACTTTTAATAGAACTAGCTCTGAATATTTCTTTTGTATTATTTTTAGGATATAATTAGGACATATACACAGCCCACAACTCGTATCTCCGCCAAAGAAAGATCCAACTTGTAAAGCATGCTGCAGAAATTTACTCTATGAATTTTGCGTCCTTATAACTGCAAGACAACCTGTTGAAGATGTTAATGAATGCAGCAGACTTCTGCACAAATACAGAGTGTTTTACAGGATTGATTTATTAAGCTTTCAAGTGCCTATATCTGTATTGGAAACTAGGTAACACTAGCTAACAATCCTAGTGCCTTTCGACACTAGTGCTCTACTGCTTGTTAACAACATAACGATTTCTTAAGGAAATTCATGACTAAAAATTGTCTTCGTTTCTAGAAGCAAATGTAAGTTTAATCAAAGCACTGTTTCATTTTTTTAATTGTGGAACTTTTCTGGCTAGATTGCACAGTAGAACTTCTATAATGTTACTGTGATTATCCTTGTGGATAAACTTGTTTATGTTGCTCAGTATTTCTAATAAAAGTTATCTGTATGTATTTGTTTGACACTTGCTTCGAATTTAATTTTTGGCCTTCCATAAGTAAAATGATATGTAGTAGTTCGAGTAAAATGTTGGTTACATCTCGTTCCTTGATTGAAATGAAGCTATCTAGAAAGGTTAGTCTGAATATATGTCGATTCTATTCCCAATAAATATTTTAAGGTAGTCTTTGCTTAATAATGCTAGGTTGGGTCTAGCTGAACTAAGAGAGATAGGAAAGGATATTTTCTCATTATGTACATTTTGCAACTAAATTGATTACATCTTACAGTTCTTTAGGGGGCATAAATTGGTTTTTCTAATCTGTAAGAATATAAATAGAAAAATATTGATTTTCCACGTGTCTGAGAAATTAACCTCCAAATGCACGAATATTTTGATCTTGGCCAAATTCAAGCTCAAGCACTTTCAAAACTATGCCTGACTAGTTCCTGAAATTCTGTTATTTTACTGCCGTAATCTGATACTGCTATCTATTGATCAAGCCAGAGCTAGTTTTCAGAGTTAGACTTTAACTGAAGTGGCATATTTGTATGAATGTAGGTATCTTTAGCTAGATATACATATAAAACCTGATTTTAGGCATGTGGTAGTGTTGCCTAGTATTTGCAATTTAGTTAATCAGTGCAAAAGATTTTGGAACCCTTTGGATTGAAAAGCGTTCCCTGTTATTACTCCTTAGATCCAAAGGGGTTTCTTTAGCTTAGTAATATTTTTATTCTCAGTCTTGGAGTATAATCTTTAATCGAGCCTTACTAATTGGCACAAAATGGAAGTGTTATATTTGAGAACTAAGAGCAATAGTTCCATGATAGGACTTACCTTGATTGGCTCTGAGTAATGGTTGCTGAAGAAAGCACGCTGTCAGCATCTGAATGCTTTACAATACAAGCACACAACAAAACCAAGGCTGAAACTATTGTTTTATAGAGGCTGAAATCTCACCTAGTATTTTTTCTTAGAGAATTATTTGGAAAGTTTTACCTGGTTATGGGGTAATTAGTTTCCAAGCTGACTGTTGAAGTTTTGAATAAAAATCTATCATACCTGTTGCACATTTTTGGTCTCTTAGGATTAGCCTCAGAGTTTCAGAAGTGTGCGCAGTAGGATCAGGCAATTCACCGTGCATCTAAAGTCCTGGCAAGTTTTAGTAACTGCTCTGCCTGTTACTTGTGCCTCTTCCCTTGCCAAGGGACAGGTTGGTGTATATGTGTAATTAGTCCAGAACCTAGCTGCACAGCATTACCCCTCACTGGAAATACTTCCTTTCCTTGTTTGCCTGCTGGTCCTGCCTCATTAGCATTTGGATTGGAAAAAATGTGAATGATGATACAAAGGATTTCAGAGCCCAGCTACTAGCTCTTAACTCAAGCAAATGTTATACAAATTTCAAATCCTAGCAGGTTTTTTTCAGTATTATTATTAAATTGTAGAAAGCTACTTCTTTTGCCAGCTCATTTATCTACAAAGCAATTGTGAAAAATTATTGTGATATAGATGCAGTAAAATAATATGAAGTGGTAGCCTGCTCTGTTCTGGGATTCAGTTGGATTTTTACCTGATCACAGAGCTGAATGAGCTACGTGAATGGGTGGGAATATTTCTTGCTGGAACATAAAATCCTAATGAGTTTTGGAAAAGAATAAGCAAGGCTTAATTTTTCATTTTGGTTGTCTGCTGAGTGAACTATATTGTCTTCCTCTTATTTCTGAAATAAAACTGAATTTGAAAATCTCTTGGCAATATGTTGTCTGTTCTCTGTGCAAATGTTTTCAAATAGTTGATTTTAATCTAGGAAGTTTATACCTCCATCTGCTTTTTGGAGATTATGCAGAAGCTGTTGACGTTGTGGGTAGTTGGTATCTATTCCAGAACTTGCTTGGCCTGCACAGGCCCTGACAGCAACAAAAGCCTTGGACTCAAGGTTGATGCCTGGAATTCACGTGTAGGGGCTAAGGACTAAATTCTCTGATACATGAAATTACATGTTAGGAACCTTCTTTTTACTTTCCTAAGCCTTCAGGAAAAGGCATAGTGCTCGTGTCTGTGGGGTGGGAGTGCCTACGATTGTGTGTACCATATGGATGGGAAAAAGTTGCTGTCCCACTTTCCTCTGGGTGTTGTTGATGATGCCTTCCTTAGGCCTCTGTTTGCTGAAGAACCTTTTGTTATTTTTGATCTAAAAACTTTGGTGGTAATTTACAGAACTGTCACAAAGTTACCTAGTTTTTCATCACACTTCAATTTTAGTGAAGGACAGTTCTTTATAGTTTAACAGAATACACAGAGTTAAAATACAGCACTTGATGTGTCTCAAAGATACTGTTATAGCCTTTCAAAAAGCGTTTAGTACAGAGGTTTATTCTACCATCTATATTACCCAAATGCTCGGTTCTGCTTTTCTTATTGCAGTTACCTTTTTCCGAAATCCCTACTTTTTATTTCACAGGGAAGGAGCTGCATGCCTCATTGTACTTTGTGAGGTAACCTTTACACAACTGGGTAGGTGCAGCTACTGACCGTGTGCTGGAAATGACCTTGTGGAGGGTTCAGTGGAGTGTTTAACATGGACAGCTATTCTGTGAACTTTGTCCAGGTGGCCTTTATCTGACCATGCCCATAAATGATTATCACTGATAAATTCTACTGTCATTTAAACTAGAGTAGAGGTTAGGCTAAAATTTTAATGACGTCAAGTCAGAAAAGAAAATCAAGTACTAAGAATGAGGAAGGGGAGAGGAAACATCTTGTGTGGTGATGTTGAGAAGACATAGAATGGGCTATGTAGGTAGTACCTACCTTCTGCAGCTACCGTTGTTTTGAAGACTCAGAGTTTCAGTGTAGTTGTGCTTAAAGGACTGACCTGTGTTCTGTGCTGCTAAACTGACCGTGACAAGTATTCTACAGTAAAACCTGGCTTTTTCAAAAGGCACGGAGAGGGTTAGGCAACACTGGAAGAACAATAATGCTATTTCTTCAAATAAACAAGATAAATCCATTTACAGCTATTTACTGTGAGAATAAAAAGACTGTGTACATGACATGACACAAGCTTGCTTGTGTTTTGACTTTGTTCTGCTCAAGTAAAATCAAATATTCCTTTGACAGGTTCTTGCAATGCAGTTTTCAGTCATGTGTAAAGGAGGATTGCTCAAGACTTTGCTTTTATTTTAGATGCACATATATAACAGTGCAATGGGGAATGAATTTGAAACTTGTGTTTTGGAAATTCCAGCTTCTCCCAGAGTACCTCTCCTCCTGATGGGCCCTTCCCCTTTATTCCTAGGTGGTTTTCCCTTTTCCAATGCATTTGGACTTGAGTAGCCAAAAGCAGCAGCAGATTCCAGAGTCTCGGTGGACATTTGTTGAAGTGGGCTGTTCCAGGAGTTGAGTGAGTGTATGGAGTTGCTGAACCTTCTCCAGGAGGAAAAAAAAGGCTGAGGTAGGTTTGCAGCAGATAGTTCCCACTTTAAGTATGTTGAAGCCTAGATGTACGCTAGAGGTGAACGTTTCCTACCTATTTTATAAGTTGCTATGGTTTGAAGCAAGTATTGGACTTCATGATTGATACTAGTTTTGAGACCTCAGATGGCTTAATCTAAAGTTCTGCCATGAGGAAACTTACCTCAAAGATGCACCTAGCTTGGGACTTTACTAGTAGGTTGAGCCTTCTTAAAAAAAAATGTATTTTTAGCTGTGTTAAGAGCACCTTTTAACATCACAGGTGGGAGTTTCAAATAATGTCTGAACACTTAGCCATGCAAAATGTGTTCACTCTGTCATGACAGGGCTGCATAGCCTCCTTTGCCTAGATGCTGAGAGGAAAAAAGATGCCACTGATGGTTCCCCCCCCCCCC
>Ga0065711_1005535_pt1 | contig 24091 bp, 20 predicted proteins | sample Hoacrofraction12_FD_59098 | JGI IMG/M metagenome (GOLD analysis project Ga0065711, IMG submission 59098) | Hoatzin crop microbial communities from Cojedes, Venezuela - Epithelial fraction 12 v2 (version 2) | ecosystem: Host-associated > Birds > Digestive system > Esophagus > Crop | place... | reverse complement strand
AAAAAAAAAAAAAAAAAAAAAAAAAAAAAAAGAGAGACAGTGGGAAACCATGGCAGAAAGCCACAATCTGACTTTCACAGGATCGCACCAGGTGAACAGCAGAGCTCAGAGCTAGGATGCATCTCTGCCGACTCCCAGCACCGTGCCCAGCAGCCCACCTCGCCCCGCCAATGTGCCAGAGACACCAGTCCCCCCAGGACCTTTGGCAGATTTGCCTAGGTGAGGCCTGACGATTATGCCCATTTCAGTTCGCAGGCACTGAGACGTGAAGGGGCAACAGATAAAAAGAGCTGCCAAAAGAAGGGGATGTTGCAGGGGAAGGGGAGGGTAAGAGGTCTAGCAGTGCTGGACTACGGCTGGCCCTTCGTTACCCAGCCATGCCAGTCCCAGTCCATTCAGCCAACTGGGATCCCCCAAGGCTACATATTTCCTGGCTCAAATAGCACAAAACATTCCCTCATGAAGTGGAGCTTACAGATGTCCTTCTTTCTTCTCTCTCCCAAATACCGAACAGCAAAGGTCAACAACTAGGGTCCGCTGGCAACACCGGCAGCAAGGCTGCAATGCATTCTTCCACAAGGCCCAAACTTCAGGTCACTGAGAAGTTTTTGAAAGATACACCTTGCTGAGTGCTGTCTCTCCACCAGATAGCCCGGACATCAGTTGGCTGCTGGATCAAGCTTTGCTGCTCTGTAGCTGGCCACCCAAAGCTTCCTGCCCCACCTTCAATGATTCCTCTACAGGGACACTTGAGCTAACCAGCTTGAGTCCCCAGCCTGGAAAATGTCCTCTTCAAGAGCCATCCTCAAAGTCATCATCCTGCACTTCCAGTCACCACCGAGCCATGCCCAGATTTAGTGACCTTCATGTAACACACCATCACCCTTATAATGGAATCCCCACCCTCATCCCTCTCCAAAAAGAGAAGAGCTACCTCTAACCTTATTATTGCTTGTACTTTTTTCTGGTTTTAAACTTATCCAGGTAATTTAGTGGGGACACTACTGAAAGACACAAAAAACTCCCCCTCAAACTAAAACAAAACAACGAAACCAGAATAGAGGCATACCTCCCACACGGACACGGTTGGCTCAGAGCATGTTTGGCTCCCTCTGGAAACACCGGCTAACATCTGCTGTGTCCGGCTCTCATTCATATCAGTTCTTCACCCTACCTTAACAGCTTTACCAGTCACTAAAACCACCCCTCCTAACACTGACTTGTCTCTTCAGACCCCCTGCAATGGTCTCTTTTACACAGAACAATTTCTTTCTGGCAACTGTCATTAAAAACAAGCCAGATGGAGAACACAAAGAGAAGAATTTAGACCAAAATGATAAAACCTGTACTTGTAGATACAAAAAGACATGGGCTACAGATACAGATGACTTCTCATTGTACACCTCGGCAGCCACTTTCACCATCAAATACTCTCCGCTGGATCTCGGCCACCGACTGAAGGAGAGACAGGTCCGGTTTGGTAGTGTGGCCACAGCAAGTCCTTGCAGCAGGGCCAGGGTTAACCAGACTGAAAGGGACCACCACAGCTGCTGGAACAAGCCCTCTGCTCACCAGGTGCCACCCCACTGCCACAACCACCCGGTGCCACTTCAGAAAGACGTCGTGCATGACCACACACGGCTTCTACCTCAAACCAAGTGCGGCCCAGACTGATCCGTCGGGGGCCCCACGCAGGTGGATGGGGGCTTTGGACCAACGCAGGCACCTCCTTCACTGGGATAGACCGCAGATAAGGGGCAGAGCCTCCCCATCGCTCCTCCAGAGTGACACTGAAATACGCTTGGATGAAAAGAGCCTGGGACTGCTTCTCTTTGTTTGGTTTGCTTTTTAAATGATTTCACACTGACATTAAACTCATCACCCCTGGATGTGCAAACCTTGGGCCCTCCGACCAAAAGGAGCAACTAACGCCTTGTGACCAGGGTTCTGCACACCCAGGCAAGCCCAGGCCCATTTCACTCCGCTCACCGCCAAAACGCTGCGGAGAAACCACCTCGGTGCTGGGCACGTGGCTTCTGAAACACACGGCGAGACGCCCCTGACTAATGGAAGTATTTAAGCGCTAGGTACACAGAAATGCCACAAAAGACATGCTTTTCTTTGGCGGAAAAACATACCAACACCATAGTTAGTCCTTGAGCCTCCATGCACCAAGGCTGTCGTAAGCAGCCTGAGCTCCTTTGGGTGACATTGGCAGGGGTCAAAACGCCACAATAGAAGGAGGATCAAGCCCACGCACACCCCACGAGCCTCGTCGTGCTCGAGCCACCGCCAGCAACAGCGTTGGCAACAGCCGCGGAGCTGCATGCAGCTGCGCAGCCAACACCCGCCAAGACACAGGCAACAGCCTCGTCATACATGCAAAAGACGTGGCGGGAGGGCAAGGGAAAAGAGAGAACGATTGGCTCCACTGCTTTTATTTCCCTTTTTCACACGTTTTTTCGGTTTGCTGTTGTTGGTTCAGCCCGCTGGAGGAGGAGGAGCCCAGCACAGACCCTGCCACCTCCAGCTGTCCCCACCGAGAGAGGTCCGCCTTCCGCCGAGCGGCACCACCAGACGCCAACAAAAGGATCTGCAGCTATCACCGGGCAGCTGACTATTCGTGAGGGGCAAGGGCAAGGAGAACTCTTTTCATTTACGCGATCCCAGCGGAACAATACAGCCGAGCAGAGCAGGGAAGTCAGGCTGCGTAACGGGTTTTAGTTCAACGTGGTTAAGATGAAAGATCTCCCACCTGCAACCTTTAAAAAATTTCAGAACGCTAGCAGTAAGGGAGAAAAGTTAATGAACTCTTAAATACGCATTTTTATACATACATTAAAAAAAAAAATTTTTAATTCCAGTCCAACTGTCATTGGTCCTCCCGTGCTACAACACACAATAAAGAAGGACTGGAACTGTGTGTTTAGGGCTTGCTGCATTTTCCTACTGAGGGCAGACACTGGCTGGCATCTCTTTCCTTTAGCCATTACAAACACCATCAGTGCCACTGCCAGTTGGTCACACCTCCTCGCCATTTTGACTAGGGTACCGTAACTTATTACGCACCAACTGCTGAAACTAAAATGTATCTTCTAAGCACAAGATATGCTGGGGAGGTACTACAAGAGGGGTCATTCTTAAAAAGAACAGGGACCATATTTTACACTGTGACCCCATATGTAAGAGCAAATTAAGAAATATTTTACCAACTTGCTTGCAAGATGCAAAACATACATTTAGCCTAAAGTTGTGTGTATTTTAATTAAACGGGGACTCGCACCAGAAGACTCTTTTCAGCATTTTTATCTTCTGATACCCTGCCAAGTACATCTGTGATTCTAAAGAAAAAAACAAAACAGAAAACAAAACAAAACATAACAAAAAAAACCACCACCACCACCTTGTCCTTGAGAAACTGGCACAGGGCCAGCGAGTGATCTGTAAACAGCTTTGTGTCCACACAAACTATTTTCAAATACTCAGGCAGTATTTTCAGACCTCAAACTATTTCTGCTTCGTCAGCATGGGAGCCTGACTCAGAAACCCAAGCCTGTACTAACAAACCTTTTCTGTCTCCGACTCGCCGACACCGAAACCCCAACCTCAGGTCGTGGGGCCCTTTATTTATTTATTTAGCAAAAGAAGGGACCAAAATAAACACAATTTCCTCTTGGTCGCTACCTGAGTAGTATTTTAAGTTACATTCCCAAAGCCTGTGGCCACCGTGTTTATTATGCGACAGGGCCACACGACAGCAAAGCCACCATGCAACCCACTCGGCTCGCAGGTTGCTCCACGGAAAAGACCGGCATTCATTCAGCAAATGGAGCCTGCACGTTCTCCCATTATTACTTGTTACTGAGTACTGAAGAACACACCAAGTGCCTCACCAAAACTAGTTAAAACACGTTCACCGCTCTTAAATAACACACCACGGGCCTTCGCGGACCAGGCTGTGGCAAACAAAAAGGGAGAGCAGTTCCTCGGGAGGACCTGCCCACCAAGCTGCTGCGCCGCCGCCGCCGGCCCCCACCCGCCCTGCACTGCGCGCAGGGTACCCACGGAGCGCGGGTTAACCAAAAGTTATTTCGGTGCAAAAGGATTTGCGAGATTTTAGTCCCCAGCACACATGCCTTCTGTAACTACAGGTAGGATATACACTGCAGACTCTTTTATTTTTTTTTTAGTATTTCTAATAACAAAAGCACTTGGTGAAAAAGCAAACTCATTTCTCATGACACAACACAAAAGTAGTATTCAGCTCATGGTCCAACACCAGCTGTTCCTGCAGACCAGAAGTCACTAGTCCGGAGCAGAACTGTCATTAGATGCAATACAAAAATCGTTAGTCAGAAAGGCCAAGTTTTTGGTTGTAAATCATTCAGCAAACTGGAACAGATTGGACAACTCAGTATTGCCCCGGACTGCATAGGAGGAGTGAGGACCAAAATTCACGCACCGAGGACGACTAATACATTTTGCAATCGCCTACGGCCAGGCAACTTACCCCAGCATCGCCACCCATCCCACCTCCCCAGTGCCGCACTGCTTCCCAGGCCGCAAAGGGGAAGGCAGAGAGGGGTGGCGGGTGCCCTGACCCCCCCAACAGTCCTCCAGCACGAGGCATGAGCCCCCGCATGTGCGCCGGGCAGCCAGGCTGTCCCCCCGGCCCTGCAAGCATCCCGGCAGCCACGCTCACGCCGGGGAAGATGCAGCAGGGACGTGGCGCGAGCCGGGACAGGGTCCCATCTCGCTGAGAGCGGATGCACAGCATGAGGGAGGCAGGCAAAGGGCCAGCCTTCCCGATGACTACAGCAGGCTGACCGGCTCCTGTCCCATCAGCTCATCTCCCCTAAATATAGATATGGAAACGGGAGCCCATAAACAGTTCACACTGAAGTCCCAGCCCCTGGCCAACCAAAAAAACCGCTCCAGCAATCATTCAGCCCCGACTCAGGAGCGCCCAACACGCCCAAAGTTTCCATCCTTGGCTGGGTGTTTTCCAGAGAGGCAGTTGTGACAGATCCCACGTATCTGCCCATACTCTGGTGTCTGCAAGAGCAGACGCTGCTGACTGTGAGGGATGCACCCAGCCACATCTGGTCTGCAGCACAGCTGGAGCCAGCACACCACCCCCTGCCACGCGGGTCTTTGCAAAATAACCGGTCGCCTCAGGCACTGCGGCTCCGAGACAGACTCAGGTGGGGAAGAACCCAGAAACCTCCAGACCACAGGAGCAGTTTCTGGCTAGGGATTTAAAGTGGAAACACTGCTTAATCCCACTCAGAATTTAAACTCAAAAATCTGTAATCCTACAAACACAGATACACATAACACTAAAGCTGTAGCCAAATTTCATCTCTTACCATTTCTTTCCACCACTTCCAACCTTACTAAAAGGAGTGGAGAGGGGGACTGGAAATAACAAATAAAAAGCAGAGGCCTTGCACTTGTTTTAAGCTATTTGCTCAATCACGTTTTCCTTGGATGTATGCAAACCTATCTACAGGCGAAAGCTTGAGCAACGCTGCTTCAGAAGCTACCTACCATTCACACAAATCACCACTTGAATCTGGAAAACAGCTGTGTTAAACACAATCAGGTACTCTGACCAAAGGCTACTGCCATGACCTAAATACATTATGTGGTATGGTGGTGCAGATCAGCAGTTCCTAGAATTAAGCAATCTTCCAATTAAGCACCATGCACAGAAAACAAAATTAAATCAGCTGTGATGCTGCCCTACTACTTCTTCTACTCCCTTCTCCCCACATCAGGGAAAGAAAACAAAATCCTTTCCACCAGTCTGAATGCTGTATCACCAGCAGGACCGGATTTCTGAGATGCTGGGGAGGGGTCTACGTATGACAGCTGTGCCTGTCCCAAATTACAGTACTCTGAGGAGAGCTAAAACAACGTAATTATTTTTTAAATTGTAATAAAACTGGATTTCCGAAAGTTCCAATGCTTTTAAAGTTTGCCTTTTAAATTTACAGCCACTTGTCTAATTACTGAAAGAGCATTACAGTTTATTATGATCATGTGTCTGCACTGAGAACATCAATATAGCATGCTGGAATTGATTGCTCAATTATACAATGCACAGCTATTGCAACTGCTGTCAAAGTAGAATTCATAACAAGTCCAAGGGCTTGTCTTTCAAAACATGAGCAAGAGTAGCACTTAACACTTACAGCAATTTCACTGAACCCGTGGATCACCAGGAGGAGCACATACAAGGTAAGATTTAGCACAGCGTGCTGTCAGTCATGGGCTGTGTTTGAAGGCACGTGCATGCACAGATGCGCTTTTATGCCAAGTGTGGGGCAGCCCCATCAAACACAGAGCTGAATTAAGGGCTGACCGTGGCACGATGCTCTACACCTGAGCACCAACCCACCACTTCACCACCTGCATCACCCACCCTGGGTGACAAGACCCTTAGAGAAGCCGGAAGCCCATCCCACCCACCACCCCAGCAGGTGAGGGTGCTTCACCACTCTGAGAACTTGCCCAGATCTGGAAACTACACACAGGGCATCAAGGGAAGGAGGGTCGGGGGCAGCCACCAAGGCGCAGCCCTGGGTTACCCTGGCAGCCCCACCTCCAGCAAAGTTGTGCTGAGATGCTGCACCACTATCGCTGAAGGTGAAAAACACATCCCTACGTCCCCAAAACACATTTTCCATCAGCACTCACCTCTGCCTGACTCTGTCTATGGCGGGAAGGCAGGCTCCTACAACCAGCTCCTTCCAAGGGGAAGGGAAGCTGGCGGCTTCCTGACCCCCTGAAGGCACCATGGGGGGACTGGGCCACAGCCACACGCAGCCTGACAGAGGGCAGGTGGGTGCCCACAGACACTCATCCCAGAGGTCTTACTCTGCTCTACTCCCAGGGCCTGGAAGTATGTTTTAGTCACAAAAAAAAAAGTAGGAAGAACAGGGTTCTCGTGCTACTCTTACTCCTCGCCCAGCTACAGCACATGTCAAACAGAGATGCCTGGAAAGAAAATAAACAAACAAAACCAGGCTCAAAGCCTCCAACGAATTTCCATCTGAAACATCAAGAAAACCCCAAAAGCTTAATTTGATATTACTCTGGGCTTGAATTCAAATAAACACAAGAACTGAAACCTGGAAGCACGAAAGATGCCCAGTACCGAAGAAAGAAGGGAAGAAGCTCATGCTTTCCACCGGTGGAAAGCTACAGGGGCTTCCTTTTCTGATTTTTGCCACAAACCCTAAATGCGACCAAGAAAGAAGCAAAGCTAACAGGATCAGAGGTAAAATCATCCCAAGATCCGAAAAATTAAAACTGATGAGCTGTAACATCCAAGTTTCTTCAGGGAGCACAGAACAAGGGTTCCTCAATACGCAACCGAACGGTTGGGGCAGAGAAAACAAGCAAATGCAAGTTACTGGCAAATGCCAGCACTCCATTTTAGAAAAATTAGCAAGTCCTTAATTTTATTTTAATTTGTTTTGATGAGTGTGCTTTTACTTTCTTTTTTTACTAATGCTTCAGCAGCTTACAAGCCATCTCCTGTATACATTTAAAAATGGATACTGCACAGCTTCCATTTAGTCTGCTCATTAGTTTAAGAATTTCAGGAGACACTATTCCAAAGCAAAAGCAAAAAAAAGAAAACCAACATTTCTCCATTAGGTGAATAAGCCTGTAGCTAAGAGAGATTTAATCTACTTAATTATACTGTTTGCCACTTGCATTTATAGCTAGCATTGAAATCAGTGGGTGAAATTCAACAAGAAGCAGCAAGCGAGAGAAAGCGAACAATCTAGTTGACTGCTACATGAAAATCTTTAAGATCCATTCTTAGCTTCAGTAAAAGCAATCTAAAACGATCAGGAAAATCTGCTAGTGCGAATTCAAAGTTGATCACTCCAGCTTTCCGGTCTTTATTTTCATGTTCGTTGCAGACAGAAGTTCATTTGTTTTACATTTACAACTCCCATGAATATGTCGCACACTCAACGACAAGTACACACTTGCTAATGACAAGTTTTAGCTCTGCCTCGAGACAGAAATCATTCATGGCATAGGTGACTCTGTGCCAATATGTGCCAAGCAAACAAACTCAAAGACACATGATACGCTTAAATCAAGTCTGATTTCTTCAAGAAAATCCACTTAAAAAGGAGGCCTTCAGGCTATGCTTCTCCACTCTGCCCTATGGAATAGACCCAAGAGACAGCAGGTCAGAAACATGGTGGAGAGGACAGACAAGCCCCAGTAAGGAGCCAGGATGGAGATCTGCACGTACAGCGTGGCGTGGCTGCCCTGGGGAACATGCTACGGCTTTGGCAGAGCCCTGGGAGACAGGAGGTAACGACTGCAAACAAAAGAAAGAGAATTTTTACTGGTGGATCGGTCAACAGCAAGGGAGTTGAAGATATGGCGTGTAGCTGCAAGCACAGCCTTATCGTTCATCTCTTCCTCCACATCAGATCTTCAGCACTCCCAGCAATGACGACTCCATTCATCTCAGAAAACAGGATTTCAAGTGAGAATACCTAATAAATTCAAGTATTGTCAGGATTTCATTTCCCCCAGCTAGAATCACCTCGTGAATGATGAGCAAAGCCTCTCTTTCTTCAATCAAGATTATCTGCTACTGGATCACATGTGACACTCACACAACTACTGCCCAGGCAAGAGTGACGAGCAATTGAAAGTCAGCTGCTGGGGGACACCAACAGCGCTTCCTTTTTAACATCTCTGCTCGCTTTAAGCATCCAAACTCAGACAAAGAAATCTATCTCATGGATATACCATGACATCAAGAAGTGACACTCATTCCAGAAAGCCGGAAGCCACAGAAAAAGAGAGGGGGAGGGAGAAAGAGAAAAAGGGGCTGCTTCCAGTGCCATTCTAGCCCTCACAAAGGACGCCTGCCTAGCAGCTACTAGGAAGCCAGCGCATGACGGCAGGCCGTTACCACAGACAAGCCCAGCAAACAAGCGTGCACACAGGAGATTACAAGGATGAGAGAATTCCAGCATTTAGCAATCCCACCTACCGCTGCAATCCGCCTATGTGCTCTTTACACAGGACAGTCTCTCCTCAGAGTGCAAACTTCCGTTCCTAATGGGGGAAAAAAAAGTCGCCTCGACAGTGTCAGTGATTTATTACCAATATGAGATTAAGAGAATTTTGTTTCTCAAAGCTAGATTTAAAGAAGGCTTCTCCATTTAATGATGCCATTCATGAGAGTTAACGATGCTTCTCTCCACCACAGCTAGGCACAAGCATTTCCAGGACTGGGCTCTACTTGTCCTTCCCACTACTTCAGCCGTGACTAAAGGTCAGCATTCAAATACAGGTACCTCAGATTCAATGTGATAAAAAAATGGCCTGATGTTCAAAGACAGGGAAAAAAAAACATATTTCTGTATCATTTGTCTGCTGCAATACCCAAAACATGCAAGGTGCTTCCCAGATCTACAAAACTGAGATAGTTAAGCGCCCTGAAATGCAAAGGTATAACAATCTTAAAACTTAAGACGCAAGTATCTGCTAAATGCTTTTGTAAAACCCTAGCAGACAATAAGCTCTCAGCGAAGCTACTTCTGAAATTCGCAGCTGGGCCAGAGAACTTCTGCACATATAAATTATTTGTGGAGAAAATTCTGTAGGCATTTAGATGTTAGCACTGCTACCATTTTTCCTTCAGCTCATGCATGCAGTGACAGTCTGATCCATCTGTACTTCTACCCTTATGACCACTGCCCTAAATCGTCTCAATCTGCAAATGCTTCTTTCCACTCTTTTCAAGCCACATCCTGCAAAGTCTGCTACCACAGAAATTAAGCAATGATTTTCTTGTACCACCCTCCACTTCCTCAGAGGAAACAGCCTTAGCATCCAGTAGATAAAGCGCAGGCACTTGCACCTCATCTTTGCTCTGAAAGATAAACCATGCCAACCATCTCTTTCTCCTGTTAAACCCAGCAGGCAGCTCTAACCCTCTGCTTACAACAGAGCATGGAAGCATCAGAAAGGTCCTCCCGTGGACAAGGGGTTTGGGGTTAGAAGACAATGTGGAGACGGCAACATTGCCAGGATCCAAGAGAGCTGAGTCCCAGGAGAAACTCCAGATGTTGATCTCCCACCCCACCCCCAATTCTAGTTTTCCAGCTTTGCCATGAAGCTTCAAAACCGTTCAGGGAAGAAAAGTTCACAAGGAGATCAATATCCTGAGCAACTTGAAGCACATTGAAGGAGATGCACGAACACACACAAATCTGGGATGTTTGTCACCACAAGATAACTGTGAGGTGGGAGAAAGCATGTCAAAAAGAGAGGTCTGGAAGGAGATGACACATTTCCACTCCAGCCATAGACTTCCTGTGCAATTTTGAATGTGTACCTCAATATCCTCTGTTTTTTATAACCTATAAAAATACTAACTAACTGTATAGTTGTATTGTCAGGCATAATTGATTAATGTTTATTTAAAAAAGCACTTTGATGTTCCTGAGCAAAAGCCGCTACAGATAGATCACCTATTAAGGAACAGCTAAATATTAATGAGTATTTGCAGTTCATCTGTACTGAGCGGCCATCTGAGACCAGGAAACAGCAGCCAATGCTTCCAGCAGAAGCGTCAGGCACATTCGGTGCCTGGCCAGATCCGGAGGGGAGCAGCACAGAAGCACAGCAACAAGACCATGGGTGCTGAGGGAAAACCGAGGAAACGGAGTCAGACTTCCCCTTCCTCCAGCGAGCGGCCGAGCCCGGGCTGCCGGCATCCTGCGGCTCAATTCCTGCCGTCTAAATATGGGTGACTGATGCCTTAGGGGACGTCCCAGGGCAGGCAGGAGACAGCACGAGACCAATCGCAGATCTGTGTCCTTTAGGAGCAGATGCTGGGGGCTAAGGCAGGAGGCTCCAGCACAGCTCTCCTCCTCGGTGGAGAGGAGCAGTGGGAACAACGGGTGGAGGGGAGCGGGACAGTGGTCCCATCCCGCCGCCTGCGCCGCTCGATGCCACCGCCAGCCCTCCCCTGGCCCAGCAGCTCCAGGGCAGTGTCCCAGCTGGGTGCTCCCAGGTTCTGAAGGCAGCAAGGCCACAGCGGCCCCTGGAAGCAGCACGAATCCCTTTGGTTCTGAGGAAGGGCCTCGACGTGGCTGGAACAAAGCACGCACGAGCGGCGTAACGGCAGGCACGGCTTCCCAGCCTTCGCAAAAAGGCGTCCTGCGAACAACGCGGCAGTTCGGCAGACAGCACGAAGGAAAAAAGAGGAGCTCCTATTCAGTGAGGCTACTGTTTACTATTTCTTCACACGAGACGAGATCCCTCCGCCTCTATAAGTTTTCACTGTTACTCCAATTAAAATAAAGTATCTCCTGTTCCTGAAAAGGTGATGTGATTTGTTCAAGGAGCATACGGATTATACCTCTCTGCTTCCGAATATTAAATGCTTTCCATGTTAAAAGTGGAAAGGCAGAAAGCGGTTACGGGAAGGATTATCGTTAATTCTTTCACTGCTCTTCAGTACAGCAAAAGGGAATGAGCAGGTTAAGTCAGCCTCTAGAAGTAGCAGCTATTTTATTAAAGAAAGATCTGTTGAATAAACATTAACAGCATTATTTGGACATCTTCAAGAGACTGTAAATCCGGGATTTGCTGATGTAGAGGAAATGCAGATCTTTATCTATAAGCCTGAAAGCAAAGCAAAATGAAATAAATTTCTGAATTCCCTCTCTGCAGACATTTTGTCCTTCAGGACAAAACTCCACTGCTTCAGCACTGTCACTTCTGCGCCTTGCCTGTCCCAGAGCTGGAGCTGCTGGTGTACTTTCAAACCTAAGGTGTTCTTGTTTCCAAATTTAAAAGTCACTAGATCCTCCTAAGGCTCCGTGTTTCAGGGTGGTGAGAAAAGACTGCCTTTAACGCAGTCCAACTCCTCCCACACTTCTCAACCGATGGCTCACTCTATGCCAAATTATTTTCAAATTCTGAAAATCCAAGGAAGAAGGTTCCAGAAACAAGGAGCAGCTTGGGGCCATGCAGCACTCTCCGCCTTCAGGGACCCTCTCCTGCACCCCACAACCCACCCAGCATTCGCCATAGGTTTAAGCCCTTCTCAAACTACAGTTTTTGCAGGGCAGGGTGGGACCCCAAAGGAACTCCTCTGAAGTAAGAGAACCTCAAATCCCTGGGTCATCATGTATTCAGCGTTGTGGTGGAGGACTACCAAGCGCTTTGGGGTAGCCAACCATTCCTGTGACCCTTCAGCAGGCAGACCTGCTCACCCTCCTTCCAGGATCAGCTGCAAGAGTTGCGGATATTTATAGACACTGCACAACACATCCAACATGGAGGACTTGTCACCCTCCTTCCCACCTCCTCTAGGAGTGGCAAACATTCAGCACATCATTAATTAAGTCCTAAACTCACCCTCTGCCTGGTGCTTTGTGCGCCTCTGATTCATTATAATATTACTAAGGTACAGTTGGAGATAATCATGCCATTAGCTTGCAAGATTACATATAATGAGCATCGGTTAGAGGGAAGTGTACCATGAATTTAACAGAACAGTAAAAAAAAAAAAAAGAAAAAAAGAGCAACAGTCCAATTATCTTCTCCCTACACTAGGCCAACACTATAGCACAGCAGGGAGCAGCCCAAGTGGGCAAAAATTGTGTTATTCTTCTCTTTGTTGGGAAAGGAGGACTAACAACTTGGCCTGGAAGGCATTTAACTATCTATTTGATTAGTCATTCAACAAAAAGACGGGAGGTCACCAAAGCACCATCCAGCTCCAATGCATACATGACCTCATGTCGCACCCAAACGTGAAGTCCAAGTACAATTCCCCCCCACGCTCCTCCTCCGATCTCCTTCCGAAGCTGGGTTTGATACTAACAACGTGCTTTATCCCAGTTCTCTTAAACGATTAGGTTTCCTGCATTTTTAAAGATGACCACATCCTTCCAAGCCTACAGTGAGATGTTGTGGAGAATGCAGAAGTTAGGCATGCAGTATTTATAAATAACTCTTTTATACCCCCCAGGTTACCTGCTTGGTATTAACATGTTCAAATGCCAACAGTTGAAGCAGAGTAAGGGGGAAACTTGCAGCAAAAATACAGCTACTTCAAAAAAAAAAAAAAAGCAGAGAGGTTTTTCTGTTCAGTAGAACAACCAACTACTTTCAGGTTTACACAGTCCACTCTTTCCTAGGCAAGCTGAGGATCAAAGAGCATCCTAAGCCTCAAAAAATGCTAGGAAAAGGAGCAGAGGTTGAGCAAAGCCTGCCCTGGGTCTATGGATAGAACTGATAGGCGCCCACATCTGCAGGCACGTCTGCAGCAAGCTAGAAATTAAATTAAGCCATCTAGGGAGAGGCACAGATGGGAGAAACTTCATAGCTGTTGTCTATAGCATGAGTAAATACACCCCTGCACGCAGATGTTCTGCAGGTTATTTTCAAGGTACAAGCTCCATCCACAGGAATAAATGAATGAGGCTGGTTTTGCCAGGCAGTCTTTCTGCACTACCAAAATATACATGGTGTCACCAGCTCCCACGGGGAACAGCCAAAACCGGACAGGGACGGTGTCACCCAGGCCACGGGGAAGAAGGAAGCCTGCTGCCCACACAAGTTCCCTACCAGCCACGTCCCGAGGACCCAACTTGGCGCAGAGCACGGGAAGCCGAAGCCTTTCGCTGTGGAGCCACGCTCTAGGATGACGAGAGGAGCTCAGGGCATCCCCAGCGCTGGGGCAGGCGTACACTGATGGATGGGGGGGAAGTGCACAGGGACCAAACACTGTGGGAACTCAACGGGAACTCTTCAGTTAGGAGCAGGGGGGAACCAGAGAGCTAATTCTGCAAAGAAAGTGGGAAGAGATAAGGCTGCAGCCTCTCCAGCAGCTACGGATGTGGTCTGGGTAGTAGGGGAAGCTCACACCGAACGCTAATTGAAGTTGGAACAACAGCCTGTTGGGACTGAATGGATTTACACAGGCTCAGCGTGGGAGTGCAGCTCAGCGACAATTTATTTCTTATTTATACTGCAGTACCACTCGGTGGCCTCAAATCCTGACCGAAGTGGCACTGTGTCAGATACCGTTCAGCCACCCACAGAGGCAAACCGCTTAGCCCAACCCGCTTACGAGCTGATGTCCTCATTCAGGAAAGCATGTGCACCCAAGCTATCCTGGACAGCAAATACTCCCGAGAGTTAAATCCTGCCCCGATTAGGGCAGAAATGCCAGTCTGGAAAAGACCTGGCCTGAACAACCATTGCTGCAAATTCAGCTCTTTCACCCGGGTGCGCCGGGTCTAACATTCGGGCCCCGAAAGTTCCCCGCCGCTCAGTAAGTAGGAAAGGGAAAAAGCCAGGGTGCTGCTAAGGATTAGTAAAAAGTCCACTAAGGTGGTCAAAACGCAGCCATGATATTTAAAACAAGGTCATGCAATTAAAAAAACATTAAAAAACACAAAATCAAAACAAAACACCAAAAATAGAATCACAGAATCATTAAGGTTGGAAAAGACCTCTAAGGCCATGAAGTCCAACTGTCAACCCAACACCACCATGCTTGCTAAATAAAAAACCCCACTTCTTAGACAGAAACCATAATACAAATATAAATTGAAAAAACTCAGCTTGTATTTAGCTTGCAGTTTGCTCCTCCTTTTTCAGGGCTCAAAGGAGGTTTTCCATGCCCAAAATTTTGACCACCTTTATCAACTATGTCTCCCTACAAATGTAATTTTGTCAGGATTGCCACAGTTCTAACCTATAGAATCTGTGATACTGTTTACGCTCCTGGTTTTATGAAAATATCATGAGGTTCTGTTGGAGGCAGTTTCTCAGGGCGCTCCTCAATTGAAGGACTGCTCTGAATTCAGGAATATTTCCACTTCTCAACAGCAGTCACAGTCTCCTTAATGCCAGTTTCTCCTCTAGTTTAAAACATTTGCTATAGTCCACTACAAAAGAAAGGATAGAAATTACTCAGATGAGGGGAGCCAAATCCTCCCTCCTGATTTCCAAGGCCCAAACAAAACCACAGAGCACAAACATTCAAAGCACTCTCTAGGGAGAACAAGTCAGATGCAAACTTTCATCCAAAACAGGGAAGGAAAAAAAAAATCAGTTACTTTGAGGGTCTCCAATCTGAGACTCATACTGGAAACTGTTTTACAACTTGAATTACAACTTACACTAGAACCCAAATTTATAGTGTTTTCTTAGCATTCATATACATGCCTAAATCAAATCAATAATTAAGCTTTGGGCTTATAGGATTTACTTTGTTACAGCGTCCTACTTGGCAGGACATTTTACAACAGAAAGTTTACATAGCAGTTCATCCATAACCAGGATTTACTTCACTTTCATTAGCTTAAAGACTAAAATCAGAAGACATTTAATTCTTCTAATTTAATATTTATAAATTAAGGAAGTAGGATCATGAGTACTGGGTTGCTAAAAGCCAATTCCATGCCAAGGAGTTCAACAAGAAAAACTTACTGCTGCCAAGGACATCACTTTCAGCACAGCTTCGCAATTAACTACCACTGTGCTGTGTGACCGGGGCTGCGATGAACCCTGTCAGGAGAAGAAAAATATCTACCTTTCCTCAGGCATGTCTCAGGGGGTATTCAGTGAGGTGGCCAAGGAACTGAGAAGTAATTTGGAAGGGCTGAGCCAGAGTCCTGGCCCAATGACTTTTGCTTCTGCTATCACACCCATGGACTTCAAAGACGGATGGATGGACAGACGGCTGGCTGATCTTGCAACATGATAAGGAGGAACAAATCCATGCCACCAAGAAGAGCAAGCAGATTAGATCACAGGCTACTAATAAACACCAGGAGCTCACCAGCAAAGTGGAACTTCTCCAGCTTTTGTTCCTTTCTTGGAGAACAGCAATTAGCATCTCGCCTCTTTGCTGTACTCTTGCAATGACAATGCCTTGTTCTAGCTCTCCACCCGTAAAAAAAACCAGATAAGTAAACAAAATAAAATGTTATCTCAGCTGCAAACAATTTTATTGCTACTCTACTCCCCACATTCTTACTAAAAATACTGTCATTTAAAGAAATCCATTTATTCTGTCCTCAGCTATGAAAACAAATTCTGTTTTTTGAGGACAACATAAGAGTAACTTAAGCCTTCTCAAAAACTGCCTCTATGAAAGCAAGCTCTCTCACAAGGGCCACATGAACGCATGGACTATTTTTCCTAGCTTAACTCCATCCTTTCAGCTAAAGCTGGGGAAATAGAAAGGTTGGTGATGTTCATGGGAAGAGCAAGTCACCTTTTTTCAATGCATAAGGAAACCAAAAGGTCTAGTTTGCCACAAATTACTTCTCTAAACGTACAATAACACTTGCAAAAAGTCATGGATGATTTGATCACCCAGTACTGATCCCTAGAGAGGAAAGCAAGAGTGGAGAAAACGCTCTTTCAAAGAGGTTTACTGCCTTGGCCACCAGAAAAAAGTGGGTGTTTAGGATAAGGCTGTTTTGTTTGCAGCTTCAGCCAAGCTGCATCAAGTTAGTTCCTGTCCTTGTCTGGAGGTCAAGATGAAGATGAGGGACAGGATAAGCAAGAGGGAACAGGCAAAAAATGGGCAAAAGCCAAGGGTAAGAAAGCATCTGAGAACGTAAGCAGCAACTAGGGTGTGGAAGCAGTGGGGACGGGAAGCCCACGCACGTGCACCGACACCTCGCAAGTCACAATAAGCCCATCTAGCTTGGGCAGGCCATACTGCTGACACCCGCGTTTCATCCCACCGCCAGCGCACCAGCAGTTAACACCTCCCTCGGACAAGTCCGGAGCAGATGTCTGCAGGCGTGACTTCGGGATACGGCTAAAAACCGATCCAAGGCGGAGCTGCTGCCGCCGGGAGCAGAGGCCTGATGGCTCCGGTCCCTGCACCTCCAGCCCCAGGCTCAGGCATCCAAACCGGCAGAAAACTCCAGTCGCTTCTTCACGGCATCAAGGAGCGGGTGAAGAAGATGAATACCCATTGCTTGGAGGCAAAACCAGTGCCGCTGCACTGGGAGGCTGTCAGCAAGCACGGAGGCATTTTATATGAATGGACTGACCGCGCATCAGTACACACACATATATATATATATGTGTACACATATACCCATGTATATACACATACACAAACATGTACACATAAATTAATTGATTTGGGGGCAAGTGAAGATGTCGTGCTTGATTTTCTTAGTACAGTTGGCAGCTGACCCAGTGTTGCTTGAGAGGAAAAGGGAAAAAAAAAAAGTCAAAAGCCCCTTCAAACTACTTAAACTTCAAATCCCAGCAACACAAGACAGTGCCATGTGTCCCATACCTAAGGACTGTGGTCGAGACCTTCAGTCTCTTATGTACGGCCCAAGTCCCCTGTTCAGGGAGAAGACAACAGGCTTCCCCCTCAAGCCAAAGCAAATCTTCCTAGGGTTAATCTGCTGGTTGTTAAGTAACTTAGGCCAGACATCAAATGGAGACTCCATCACATGCGTGAGATTAGCACGCTGCAGACACATGACCGCGACGAGGAGGACGCATGTGTAAACTGCCACTGAGACCCCATGACGCCACCGAGACCCCATGAGACCACCAAGACCCCGTCACACCGCCGAGACCACGTCACACCAAGGCGGAGGCGAAGGGGGCAGTGAGTCCTGGCCCGCCTCCCACCCCCCTCAGAAGACATGCCCATCCCGAGCTCCCTCCTCCCCGCACCCCTTCTCTTCCCAGCAGCCGGCTCCTGGCTCAGGGCTTGCGCTACCAGCAGGGCCAGGATGGCGTCCGGGATCCGAGCTGCAAACTTTCCTGAGGAAATGCCACTGAGATGGTATCACCAGATCCTTTGAAAACCGGGAATAGATAAGACCACACTCTGGGAGATAATTACCCATTTGCGCTACAAACATATTTTCTTTTACAATAGCCAGACTTTTACTCTCAAACCGCTAGGCAATTTTTTTCCCCTCAGGAAGGTCAACCTGCTATTATAAAAAATACTTACGGAAAGCGCCTACTGAAAGCGCAGGATGACACAGACAAACACAGAGCAATCGCGCTCCGTTCTGCGATGCCGAAGCCCCTCTGCTCCCTTCTCCCGCCTCCCCTCCGTCAACCATCAACCCCATCGACCCGCGTCTCATCTCCGAAGCCTCCTCCTCCCTGCACGCAGGCAGGGCAGCTCCCGGCGGCCGTCGATGGCGCAGAAGGCCGGCAGGCTCGAGCAGGGCTCACGATATTGCTGTGCTCGACCCAGGCTGTAACACAGGTCAGCCCAGCCGAGCGTCCCTATTTCTGCCATGGCTCTCCTTCGTCTTGAAGCATGTTTTTTTCAGACGGCCCCGACACCAGCTGGCTCCCACCACCACGCTGGCAGAAGCACGCTGTAATTTTGCTCAGCCGTAAGAATTTTAAACCGTGCTTAAGCATGCTTGCTAACCACACTTAAAAGACCTACCAAAGTGCAGCCAAGAATGAGTGAACCCCTTCAGCCGGCCAAAGGGCATCCCAGATAAATAAGTAAATAAATAAGCAAATAAATAAGCATGCTGCCACAGACAATGAGAGCCTATCTGAAATATTTCACAACAAAATAACAGCATAAGGAGCTTCAACGGGATTTGCAAGTCAGTGCATGGGAGTACCATGTTTACAGGAATGAAAATTCAAGTGTTGATCCAGTTCTCCAGGCGAGCACAGGGACTTCTCACAGGAAGAGTAGGGGAAAAAAAAAACAAACAAAAAAAAGGCAAAACTGATTAGTAACAAAGGCTGACATTTGCTCAAGTTGGGAGAGGAAGTCTGGTATTTCCAAGTCGGAGCAGTGACTGGGAGCGCAATGGGAGATGTGTTGATCCCACAGCACCACCAGCAACCTCGCTGGAGGCGATGCCAGAGCACTGCAGGATGCCAGGGCCTTAGGACTACGGGGTACGTGGGGGCGAACTTCATATGCCAGCTCTGCACTACCCCCTGCCCTTAACGGCACCCCAAAACCTCCGCCAGCTTCACCCTCATGGTGCCCAGACCGAAGGGGCCTCTGCAGGGCAGGAGGGGTGAAGCCCAGGACAAGCCACGTCTCCCAGCAAGAGCACAGCGGGAAGGGTGGGGAACTGAGAGAGCAAGCTGCCGCCCCCCAAAACCTCACTGCCCCTGCATGCAGCAGCGGGCACACTACCACACTGGCAATGGCATTTTGGCAGCATTGGCACTGCGGAAGATTAAATGGTAACACTGAATGTTACTTCAAAGGTCGGGAGAAAAAAAAAAGGAAAGAAAAAAGAAAAAAAAAGTGGTGGTCTTTGATTTTCAGAAGACAGACAGTGTGTGCACTCCAAAAAACCAAGTTTCTTTAAGCCCTCCCAAAAAACGGGGGCACGTGAAAAGTCACATTTCTCATGTCTGAAAGTTTGAGCTGCAGGCCCCACACCCTCTGGGAATGAATTTAGAAACCTACGTGAGAGACTCTAAGATTTCTTGTCCAAGCCACGCACACACACACACACACAACCCCCCTCCTTCAGCCTGCCCCCCCCGTGCCCCTCCAACGCCAGGTATTTCATCTGGCACAAACGGGAGCGCAGCGGCGCAGGGAGCGCGTTTAACGCAATTTACCCGTAACGAAAGCCAACGTCTCCCAAACGCCAGCTTGGGGCAGCCAGAGGAGAAGAGGCAGCTTGCCCCTACCNCTCGGGTTCAGCCCTTAACTCAGCCAGCCACNTCCCCAGGCCTCCTACAGACCCCGGCGACCGCACGCGCCNNCAGCCACCCACCCGGCGATGCCCCNTTTTGGGACAACACCGGCAGTGCCGTGTGATGGGGGCAACAGACNGGGGGGTGGGAGGACCACCAGGAGCTACTTCAAGCCCTCCCACAGCGTCAGGGACCGAACAGTGCCACTTTCAGTAACAACTACAGGGCCCCAAGGGACAATAACATGTAATATTGCATTTGGAACAGCTGGCAATATCAGACGCTAACTATTACACAGAAGATCTTCTCTTCTGATGGCACTCCTACAGAACATCCAGGGGCGGTAGCCTGCTTTCTCCCCAAAACATAAACCCTCCCATAAGAACCTAAAGCTTTGAAAGCCTAAGCTGGAAGAAGCTCTGACTAAACTTTAATAGAGCAAGCTGTGAAAGATGCCTGTTTTCTTCAAAACCTGTGGCAGGCCGAAGCTGTTGTGAGGATCCAGAGCTGTGCGAGCTCAGGACCTCCCTGGAGCCCAGGAGAAGAAGATGGATGTGCTGAGCGAAATAACCACAATACTCCATGAGGGAGCACAGCACTAAGTCCAGCTTGAACCTCAAGTAGCGCTGCTTTTCAAACGCCTGGAAAATTTGTAGGCCAGGGGTAGGAGGAGAGGTTGGATCTCAAATTTGAATAAAAAGACAGTAACTAGGAGCTTTACATAATATCTGGTTAAGTATGCAACACGGGAAAGGCTAATCACTGATGCCTACTCATTCTTTGCTTAAAACAAAGCAAAGACATGTCCTCAACTCCTAGAAAAAAGATTTAATAAAAAAAATTGCATAACTCGAAGTATGTATTTTTGCCACTTAATAGCTGCTGCACTTCTGGAATGGCCACGCAGCTTTAAATTCCTTCATAGAGTTCTGATAAATGTAAAATGTTCAACGGAGTCCAGGTTTGAATAGGTCTAGACATCTCGTTTCACGCGTTTGGCAACTGAGACTTGAAACTTGCCTTGCAAAACAGGAGGAGAAGTAGGAAAGGCTGAAAACCCCGGGGCCGCAGTCGAGCCTCAGCCCCTGAGAGCAGCTTTCCTCCCCTCTCCTTCGCTACAGTCGGTACAAGGTGGTCAGAAAAACGGCCCATAAAATGAGAATCCAGCTGAGAGGATTTGTAACTTGAAACTGCCAGGCACACTAGTGAAAATTTTCCAGTCTGCTGAAAGGGGGGGAAAAAACCCCAGCCCCGCTGGAGAGGTCACTGGAGACAGATGGCTCGTGCGGAGGGCTGGCAGGAGCACGCTCCTCTGAAACCCAGGCACCAGCGTCCACCGCCCAGGTGTCTGCTGGCGGGGGTAGATCCCCATCGCCAGAGAGCGGGGCTGCGACCAGGACCGGCGTGCAGCACCTTGCCAGGACAGAAACCCCAGCTCCCACCTGGCGCTGCCAAGGGCCCACCTACGGCTGCTGCCACAGCGAGCCGGGACCCGGGGAGACGGAGGAGGAGGAGGACAGCGGTGTGGCCACGAATGATTTTTGCATTTAGGTTTCCTGGATGGGTATCAGCAATCTGTCAAAAAAGGAAAGAAAAGCCCTAATCGAACCATCAGCTACGCTCATTAAAATCCTAAAGACATCTGGAGAACTGCCCTTTCGGCAGCATTAAGTCATTGGCAACTTCGCCTTAACTCAGACGGAGATTTCCCCGTCCTTCTCTCCCCACGCTGAGTTTAACCGTGGAAGAGAGGACTGGATCGTGCTCAACAAAATAAAAATTAGCCAAGAGCCTGCATCGGGGTCAGGGTGGAGGAGACGGGCGGGGGGCCTGTAGAGATAAGTACACCCTTTGCTTTGCACATGTCTTGTCGCTGCCTATCCCCTCGCCGCCGTCGCGTGAGCCAAGCGAGAGCCTGCACGCGGAACAAAGGGCCTTTGCTGGCCGTCCACAAGGAGCCCTTTAAGCGTTTCCACGCTGTCTACAAGTATCCTGCCAATTAGCCTTTAAACTGTGACACCAAAGTAATAATAAAAAACCCCCCACCTTTCATTCAACAATGTCACCCCTTCACGATGCCACAAAGAGTGACACGGCCGGGGCACATAACACCCTCACCCGCCGGGAGAGAAAATTCCTAAATTTAGGCACGTCGCCTGCCCCCCGTATCAATCAACAGATCAAGCTCTTCATTAACAGTCTTCAGCTAACTTGCTAATTTAAGGGATGAAATCTCTCCTCCATGGTACCTTGAAGAGGACACTCAGTTCTTTTAGATCCCCATTACAGAGAAAGACGGTAAAAAAAACNNATCCAACGCTGCTTAGAAGCATTGCTTGAAAAAAACAAATACAACTTCAGGCCAGAGTTCAGAGCTGCAAGGTGCACGGAAGATTTTAGCACAGGGATCAATACCCTTATGGCTCAAAACTCGACACCCTGACAGCGAGCATGGGCACGTCTGTCTGTGTGTCCGTGGGTCTGCAGAGGAACAGACCCAGTCCCAAGCAGCTGGATCCCGCAAGATGCTAAAGCAACCCCCGTCTTATGTGAGCCAAGTCACCTGATTTCAGAACTACAAAATCAGTCAAAATGTGCAGAATCAGGCTCTAAAGTAGAAAATCAGCTCCTCTGCTTAAACCACAGCAATCCTCGCCTGCCAGTTCTTTTTAATCGCTAGACTGACAGCCATGTGGTACAGTCGACATCGCCAAGTACTTGTCATTTCATCGGTGCTGCCAATTCCCATCTTGCTGAGACAATGACACATCAAAAATAGCTTTCATCTGTTTATATACTGCATGCTCGGCAAACTATGTCACCAACTGCTGGTGTGGAAAAAAAGTGTTTTTTTAAATAATCTCCATCCTGGAAAAAAAAATAAGATTACATACTCTCTGAAAAATATGAAAAATGTATTCCATATTTTGGGAAACTTTCAATGCATCCCATATTTCATTTCAGATTATTATATTCTGAAAATATTTATTACAGTAAATCATAATAATTCTCACTCTTTACTAACAAAGAGCAAAGGAATCACAATCCAAACTCCTTTTCAGCAAAACGCTGGTTTCTATAGTGGCTGAAAACATTTAGAAGACAGAAGCAGATATCCAAAAGAATTTTTTCTTATAAAAACGGGAGGTTTTTGCAGGTCCAAACAGATGCCAAAAACAACATCCACAAAATTTCACAGTCTTTCTTCACATTTTCATTGGTCTCCCTGGAAGACACACACTGCATGAGTCACATCCTTTTGTTCCTGTCTTCCTGGGCTATTCAAATCTGCTGAGCTATTTCTTGGTGGGCACCATAATCAGAAAAAGTCCTGCTCCCTACGGGTCTCATGAACATCTGAGTTTGTGTACATAAGAATATACCATGAAATGTTTGTTTGTGCAATTTTTGCTTTGTTCTTCCCTCCTTCTATACCTAACACAAACGGTAAGAACGGTTTAAAGCACTAAATTCCGTACATGAAAATTTGAAAGTAGATCTACAAGCAAACCCACAAACTCGGAATAAAGGCTGGAGTGCCAAATTAGAAAATCACAGCAGATAAACCCTACAGCTGAGAAGCTATACCCATCAAACATGATGCGGCAAGCAATGCCTAAAACTTGCTTTGATTCTCCATGAAACTTATCCTCTACTTTGTTGAGAAGTGCAAAACGAGATCTCTCTTCCGCAGCTAAAAAGAACATTTAAAAGCTGAAATACTTATTTATCTAAGGCTCAAATTCGCTGTTAACAGACAAATTTTTATCTGAAGTACTCTTCTAACTGCAGAACACATGTAAGTGTTTCAGCAAAAGCGGGATTCGTAGGAATTTTGGAAGGGAGTCCCAGCTGAGATTGCAGGAGATGGCAAGCTTCAAGCCTGATTTACACAGCCCTCATGACAGCCTAATAAATCAGAAAAACATATTTTTCCAACTTGTAGATTAAAACAAATACCATTTTGGTGATAGCATGCCTTTGAGCAGCCGTGTTTCCAGAGGAAGGACTGTTTACACTAGCCCGACGCTCTAACAGACGGACACACACGTACCATTAATTATGGCTGGCAGATGGAAGCGGGCTGCGAGCGCCTGCGACGCAACCCACAGGTCATCAAGCTGCCAAGGTGTAGGTGTGACTTTGCTATCTTGAAACGAGAGGAGACGAACAGCAGGAAAGATGAGGCTGTGCCAGCTGCAGACGGCTCTTGGGTGCTCCTCCTCAGGTGGAGAAATCCACCCAGAAGAGCCACACCACTGTGCTTCCACCACTGTTTATCGAGCAGCAAGTTCAACCAGTACTTTTTTACACAGCCAGACTCCTTCCCACAGGTTGCCACTGAAGCCAAAGGTGGAAACATAGTCTATACCTTAAG
>Ga0065711_1034248_pt1 | contig 24093 bp, 8 predicted proteins | sample Hoacrofraction12_FD_59098 | JGI IMG/M metagenome (GOLD analysis project Ga0065711, IMG submission 59098) | Hoatzin crop microbial communities from Cojedes, Venezuela - Epithelial fraction 12 v2 (version 2) | ecosystem: Host-associated > Birds > Digestive system > Esophagus > Crop | place... | reverse complement strand
AAAGGGAAAGGAAAAGGAAAAGGAAAAGGAAAAGGAAAAGGAAAAGGAAAAGGAAAAGGAAAAGGAAAAGGAAAAGGAAAAGGAAAAGGAAAAGGAAAAGGAAAAGGAAAAAGGGCTGCATAAATAATGTCGTCCAAGTACTAGAAGAGAATAGAACACAACAGAACAGAGTAGAATAGAATAGAATAGAATAGAATAGAATAATTTCAGTTGGAAAGGACCTACAATGATCATCTAGTCCAACTGCCTGACTGCTTCAAGGCTGACCAAAAGATAAAGCATCTTGTTAACGGCATTGTCCAAATGCCTCTTGAACAATGACAGTCTTGTGTCGTCAACTGCCTCTCTAGGAAGAGAGACTGTGAACAGTCAGAATATGTCTCACTATGGACAACTGTACCTTTAGTTTTGAGATTCATTTTTACGTAATTTCTGGAAAAGGGAAAGTTTTCTATTCACACTTAAGTCTCTGTTAAACTGGACTTCATTTTACCACAGTTATAGGTAGTACCTAGAGTAGGAAAACTTCCTAGCACTACTATGTTCTAAATATGTAATAACATAATAGATTTCTTTACTAGTAAACATTAAGGACATTTGTTTAAAATATTCATTTGGATGTAGTTCATGTTCTAAGCGTAGGAACTGCTTCACAAAAAATTAAATTCAGGCATGTAGCTGTAGAATTCAAGACTTCAGTCTTTTAAAATCTAGACAAAACATAGGACACAACACCCTACATATCTATAGGATGATAAAGTGTTATTTGGACACTTACAAGGCGTTTACTCCAATTTTATCCACTTTTCATTTTACAGGCAAGGTCCAAAAGCAAACTTGTTTTTCAAAATTTTTTTTTTTACAAACTAGGCTGCAAATCTCTGTCTCGAATGATAAATGCAGCAAGGGAAGAGGATAAATGAATTCTAAGAGGACAGTTAAGGCTATTTTGAGACCATCTTCATAATACCTTTTTTTCACTTTCTATTACATATTTAGGAAACAAGAGTCATTTTTTTATTCCTATTTTTGCTGCATTAAGTATTAATCTTTGAAATTAAAGGCATCTATTGAAAGCTTTTGTTCTTAAGTAATTTATATTCCCCACTGTGTCTTCATTTAAGATTTTCTATATTTGGAAACATGCATTTAAATAAAAATGACAAATAACGAAATCTTTTGTGAAATACCTGCCTTACGAACACAGTCAGGTAAGTTGAAAAATTTCAATATTATAGAATAAAAACTTTTACTGTGAATATTTTTTCTAGGTCACTCCCTAGAGACAGAATAGGTAATATAAATCAATAAAACCTATACAGTGTTATTGGATACAACATGATAATTAAGTGTTATACATTTGCTGATTAAACTATTTGTTTAAATTCTGTTTGAATCCAGCAGCCTATCACTGGGGTGGGAAGAACACTATTGTATTGCATTTATTAATGGCTTAGATAAATATAAATAATTCATGAAGTCATATTCCTAGAGAAGATATGAAGTAGCAGATCATACATTATTGCCTGAAACCGTTTTTTTGTGCGGTGAAATCTTTAATTCAAGTGAGTAGGGTGTGAAATACTATTTCTAGATTCTATGTCTGATGATATTATATGAATACTACTGTCTTCAAAATGTGCTTACTCCAAAGAACGTTTTAGTTACATGTTGCACAGCTGACTGAAATTCAAAACAATAACAAATAAAGCCAACATCACTTTTGACTCTGTTTTGCCAAAAATAAAAGATTTGAATGCCTAAGTAAAAAAAAAAAAAAAGACAAACTACATTGTGCAAAAGTATATGAATAAACTTCTGTGTGCAAGTGATCTGCATATTACATTAGTTGGTCAAATAGAATTTTTGAAAGTCATAAGTGAGTGGGCAAAATTTTGAGACTCTTTAAGTACAATATACTGTGAAAAATATATTTCTCTCTCAGAGACAAAAATGTCTGTAACCAAAGATATTTTATTTGCTATTTGATTACAATTTACAGAAAATAACTTCACTCAGAATGGCACCTCTGAATCAATAGAACATGATTGCCTTGAAGTTTGGTTTCATCCTTTGAACTTTAGTATACTGACATCCAGAATTTTGAATCTCTGCTGGAAGGCTGTTTATTTTATTTGCATACTTTTCTTTTTGACAAGGGATGTATAACTTGTTTGTATCACAGTAGCTGCCAGCTTTCTATTATGAATATATAAATATACACTGGGTAGATGTATTTTATGTACGTGCATGAATAAATTTAGATACCTGGATCTGTTTTACTGTTGCTAGTTACTGGAGCTTTGAATAATAGGTATTTCTGTAAGACATAGCTTGGTAACAATATGTTGGTAGGTTTATCCACTTAGTATGTTGACCCAAAAATACACTGTTTAATTTCGTTCGTGTCCTGAGAGTTGTATTTTTTCCCCTATGCAGTGAAGAGTGTCTATATTGTTGGGGGAGTGCACATTTCTCTTTTCAACATTTTTTAAGTTAACAATCAAATATTAAAGATCTGAGTCTCAAACCCTTTCCAGCATTTTTCAGGATAACTTGATAGTCCATCAGTATGGAAAGATCAGGGACATGAACAATGATATGCTGTTGTAGGAAAAGTCATACTTTGATCACAGCAAGGGAAAAGTAAGTCAAAAAACTAGTATAAGTGAAGAGTCATGTAATGGATTCAGCTCATTATGTTTTGCAACTGAGATTTTATTAATATTAATAGCACATTTTAATTTCTTGTAATAACTGCACCGGAAGAAAGGATAAAAAATGTGTATTTCACCTTTTTCTCAAACTGTTTTTTACCTCACCATTATCAGGTATTGTAGAAACATCACTGCTATACAGCTGAAGCCATCTTTTAATCTAATTCTGTAACTTTCCACAGCTCAACACAGAGAAACAGTGGAGAAATGACCAGCTCTAAATTCTTGTGTGTGCCATATGTCTCAAACACCGTTCTCTATTTTCCATTTCTTAAGAGTTAGAACAAATGTATGCAAATTTTTAGGATTACTTACACCCACCATTTTTTATTTTCAAAATGTCAAAATCATTACTTCGCATGTATCTCCACACATACAGAGTTTGTGTGGCATACACAGGATAGTCCTGAGTTGCCACATGAGTGCAGATCATCTGAAAGGTGCATGCTCAGTAGATGTGCTCATATGGAATCAGTTTGACATATATACTTGTCAGCCATTTATGTACCCCAGGTTCAGCACAGAATCAACTGGCAATTCAATAGCAAATGTGCACAAGCCAGATGGAAAGTAGCCTGCTGTCTAATATGCTGTAGAAAATCAGGAATTTGGAAAACAAATAAGAATCTGAAACCACTCAAGAGAGAAGAAGATTTGCTTTTTTCCAAAACTTCATTTCAAATATTATTCTTCCAACTGGAAACTAAAGAGTAAAAAAAAAAATTAAAAAAAATGAAAGCAGCTTTGCAGACCATAAAGTCCTTAACATAGAGAACACAGAAGCTAAATTTCTAACCTTTCATGTGGTTCACTTCACATTAACATTGGTGTTAATAATACTCCTTATGGAACATAACACTTGTCACATAATATTACTGTGTATGTATGTTGACCATAGGAAATTCCATCAAGGCATGAAATGTATATTTCTGGATAGACTAGGTTTTCTTGGAAAAAAGTCACAATTTATGTTTGATAAGAAGACCATAAGCAGGTGGAAGTATCATAAAAAATTAGGAATCCTTTGTAATGGTAAATTTTTTCCAATTGGGATTGATTTAAGAACACCTTTATCATGTGTGATGAAGAAATGTGTCATTTAAAATTAGTGGAGGTGACAAATAACACTTTAGAGAATCAATCATTAAAAGCGGAAGTTATTCTGCATACCCAAAGGGTTTGTTCACGCTCTCTCCCCCCTGCCCCCCTTCATTCCTTTGCTTTCTGCTTCTTTTCTGTTTCTCTTTCTTTTTCTCTTGCTCTTTTGCTTTCTCTTTCTCCTTCATACCCTCCCTCCCCTCCTCCTCCCTTGAATATCAACCCTGAATGACAAGGTCTATGCCCACACAAAGTCAAATTCCAGCCACTAAAAGAAATAGGTATTTATTTCTAAGAGATAATTGTACATCATATCTACTAATATATTTATGATTAGAAATAAACTACACATCATACTTTAAGCTTTATGCATGTTAACAGAAAATTTCCTATCTGCCAGATTCATTGCTGAATAACACAGGACCAGCAAAATAGTGCCTCTTAATAGCACATGTCAGAATAAAGCCAATACAAAACCCTGGCATGTGGAGCTTCAAACCGGAAGGAAAAAACCCAAATGTGCTCTAGCAGAGCGTTACATCTTTCGTTACAAAGCTATAAACAAAGTTGCAAAGATGGAAAATAAAACAAAACAAACACAGTCGCAGTTACAGGTTCTCCCTTATCTACTCCAAAGTATCAGTTGCTGTCAAACATCTCGTCCCTGGTCTATTCTTCCACTGTCTTTTCATCATAAATGAGGTTTTTCTATCCTGGCACCAGAGATGGCTGACTGAAAACGAATTCAACTATATACAAGACTATTGCTTTCATTTATAAACATGTATCATGAGAATCATTAATTGTATGTATAACTTACAAATTCACTACCTCTGGTTTATTTTTCAGTGCTGCGGGTGTCATAAGTGACATATTAAATAAAGCTCACAGCAAAGATATCATACAGAATGCTGCCTTGCACTGTTCCAAACCTCAGTGTAGTTTGTTGATTTTAAAGGTCTACGCTGATCCTACTTTGTGCCAAAAGTACATCGTTTCCTATTTCCTTCATCAAGGCTACATTCTAGCAACCTAAACTTTTTCACTTTACTAGGATTAAAATAATCATGTAAGCTCATATTTTGCTTCTTTGGTGTGTTGGGAAGGAGTTGATGTCTGTACACTGCCTGATCTGCGTTTATTTTCTCCCCGTCTTGTGCAACTTTCTTTCTCTGAATCTAAAACTTTCATGTTGTGAGCAGAGAGCTTTTACTGTAGGACTCTAAGCTGGTGCTATATTTGGGTAGTTGCATTTTCCAAGTGATTATCCTATCATAAACTATTCTGATAGCATATTTTTCCTGTTAGGAAAGCTTTTAGCTCTTCTGCTTGTAGCTACTTGGACTCAAGCAAATTATATTCTCCCAAACTATTATTCTATTAGCCTTCAAAAGGAACAAGACACATTGCACCTACTTCATTTGATGCTGTTCTCTCAAAAGCAACCATATCCATACTACTGTATTGGACACAAGGCCTGTAACAACAGTATTCTACAAATTCAGTCTTAACTGCAAATATTTCTGCAACTTCAAACTTCCTTTATTCCAGGAGATAAGCTGGATATTTCTGTAAATTTCAGGAGATGACATCTATATCTTTCAGATACCTTGCCTCTAATACAAATAGTTCTGTGTTGTTCTGCTCAGAGATGTGTTGCTTCCCAAATAGGCACAAATAGTAACATAGCTTTGTTTTTGAAACCGTTACACTGTAGTGTAGTTTTCCAAGCACTTGACAAGTTAATCTTAGGATTAATAACTCTAAAAAGATATTTCTCAATTGTGTGTCTATTAAATTCTTCCATAATCATTAAATAATGACGAAATCTACTTGTGTAAATATAATCATGTCATAAGATCTTTTAAAGACTTCAGAATTATTTTTTACTGAAGAAATGAGATTGGCTATGATGCATGAGTTTATTTTTTATTATCTACTGCTCTGTAACTTTTTTTAGCTTCAATAAAGCATTATATTTAACAAAATCTATTCTGACAGGCACTATGGATATGCTTCTTCGTAAGGTTTCCTTTCAAATGTATGTGTGAACTACGCATTGTTTTACCAGAGGCTACCCAATCTCTTTCCTCTGAGACTGTGCAGTTAATATACAGGATACAAAACTTTTATAAGAGTTCATTCTCTGGTTAGCATTTTATAGATACTGCCCAAACACAGGATTAATCTCTTCTTAGCTGTTCTGGGAAATCTCCGGATGCTGCTTTACTGTACCTTCATTTCTTTTGTGAAAACCTTACTTTACATTTTATTTTACATTCTATTTTCTTTTATGAAGGCCTCACCTTTTTTTCAGATCTTACTTCAACTTCTTTTGCTAAGTTTAACACTGTTTCAACTCTTTTTTTACCTCCTTTGGTGATCTCTGATTCCTGCAGGTGTGTTCTTTATTTGTTTTATCTTGAATCAAGACAACTGTCAGCTTGCAGATCCCCTTGTACAACACTATTATTACTCTTGACACAATTTGCTATTACTTGGAATCTTGCAGATGAATAAGAGCTGAGTAATGTCTTTGATATGATTTAAAGTTAATGAAGAAATAGTGCATTCATAGTGCCTGTTCTCCCCAAATAAGGTAGGGGACAAAGACCAAAAGGCAAGTTACTTACTTGCTTCCTTGCTCTTTACATTCAATACTTCTTCCTCTGAACTTTAACTCTAAAAGTCTCATTCTAGATTTATCATTGCTTTTCATCTGTTTTCTCTGGTGTTTATGCTGCTTCTCTGATTTACACATAAACAAAATAATTAGTAAAATATCCTCATCTCTCTCTCTGACTCACCCAGAGAAGTTGCGGATGCCCCCTCTCTGGAAGCGTTCAAGGCCAGGTTGGATGGGGCTTTGAGCACCCTGTTCTAGTAGAAGGTGTCCCTGCCCATCACAGGGGGGTTGGAACTAGATGATTTATAAGGTCCCTGCCAACCCAAACCATTCTATGATTCTATGATTCCTACAATTTTGGCAATTCTATGGGCACTTAGATTTCTGGGGCATATTTCAAATGCTTGGTAAGTTTGCATGCAGCTTAATCAAGGATTCTAAACTATCACTAAGATTCAATTTTCCCCAAACTAAACCTAAACTGAAGGTGGTTTTCACCCTTTAATAGTAAAAGGTTTATATATCAGAAAATAGGAGATGCCAAAAAGAGCAGCAGGGCTGAAGTTCATCCCTTCTGGCACTTACATGTCTGCAGAACATATTCAGCAATATAAGAAGCCACAATAGAAATAGGGTGGAAAAAAATGGTATATGGATTAAAACTAGATTCTTAACAATTAACTCTTCAAAGACAGAATGAATAGAATCATAATTTCAGCAGGAGATGTCCATTTCGTAGTGAATTACCAAAATCATGAAAATCATAAAGATATTATTAAAGTTGCAGTAAATATCTACAACATACGGGGAAAACTATATATGGTAATACTAGAGAACTCTTTATCCAAGATATTCCAGGAAAGTTTATTTCTTCACCTCCCTCACCATGTGCTTGATTTAAAGTACTGGACACAGTTTACCCCATAAAATGATTTAGTATATACTATTAACACAGATAAAATCAGTACCAAGTGTAAGACCTATTTGAGAAAAACATAAAACATATTCACATCAATCACAAAGTGATAAATTCTTCTTAAAAGTAAGGTCAAAATAATTATTGTTCTTGCAAAGAAGTCAGCTGAATGTTCTTACGATATTAAGTAGGATCATTGGGCAATATTCACAGTCTTTGCATCACACCTTTTTTTATTCCCACCTATTCTGAAATCCTCAGCTCATGTCCTTCAAAAATCACTGCAGTCAGTGGGAACTTAGCACCTCAGTGCATGCTGAGTCCCATTCTGTGGATTCTAGCAGCCAAACTAATGCCTGTAGTTAGCTTCTAATCTTGCAATTAAAGTTTTGTACCTAGTCAAGAACACCTGACCTGGAAATACTTGCAGGATTGGAATTGCTCTGCAAAACCATATTCCACAAGGTTAGTTCAGTATTTATTTTGTCTGTGGAATATACATGACATGTTATGGAATCTTTCCTCCTCTTTTAAGAATCTTAGTGATTAGCCCTCTCAGTACAGAAGCTTTATTCCCATTTGCTAATGCAAGCCTTGTACTGCTAGCACCTCATTCTCTAAAGAGATCAACATTTTAACAATATTTTATAAATTAAAGTGCAGTGAAAAGTACTTCTTGTTGTTGTTTTTGAACATATGGAAGGCAGCATGTAAGATAAATATAACATATGAAAACATCTAACTTTTTATAAAGTAACTATCTTTTTCTGTTCAGAGAATTCAATGAAATCTATAAACATTGATAAAATATTCCCCAGGTGGGAAAAAGAATGATAAAAAATGTTAGCAATGTAGATAAAATAACAGTGTTTCAGAGCTTCTCTATGGTACTGCAGCAACTAAGATTAATGAACAGAGAACATATGGTTGACATATCACTTACCCATGGGAGTTCCAACGCCGTAACCTTTTGAGTCTATCAGGCCTCCAATCTGTGTTAGGTTACAGTTCCGCTGTGTGACAAACTCAATGGTTGTCGACTCCATTAAAAATGCATAATCAGAGGTAAGCACACGCTGGATACCTTCTTCATTACTTTTGACAAGTACTGACTGCCTCCTGCTACTCATGAAAGCCCACATTTTGTCATAAGTGGAGATTTTGGATTTCTGAAAGACAAATATTAGATGCAAAGTGAGTCAGAATAACATGCTTATGAGAATAAAAGCAAATTCTCAGTTTACACATTGCTCTCTTGTCATATTTCATTATGTGTCAGGTTTTACCCAGGCATTCTTCTAAGGGTGCCCATACCTCTCACCTCATCTGTGCCTCTCATCTTGTCTGTGTAAAACAAAACAGGTGGACAGATTCTCAAGAAAATGTGCAGTATCTGTTGTTTATCTGGTTTTTATTGTTTATGAGTTTTTATGTAGGATGAAGGCCTAAAAGTATTTGAAGTCACTGGAAAACTATAAAGCATTTCACTGTAGCCAAGTTCATCGACAATATTGGTGAGTGTTACAGGAGATTGTGTGGATTCTGGCACATTTTAAATTTTCACTCTTATTTCAATCACTCAGCTTCTCCTGAGCACTTCTGAAAAACTAATGCACAGTGTGGCAACCTGAAACTAACAAAACACTTGCAGATGGCAGTATATGGAGAAAACAGTTGTGAGGGAGAGGGCAGCAAACATTTTATCCCCGGTACACTGCAAAAATGCTTGAAGAAAGATTTTAGGTAAGAGACAGTACCATGCTGTGGTCACACTAATATTAGCTTGCCATTCAGAAACTGACTACTAAAAGTCCTAAAAATGTATATGTGTTTTCTGCTTTAATATTCCCAGAAGGCAAAAAACTGTTGTGATAGGAAGAGAGAGACAGTCGTCTGGGACAAAGGAGGCAGTAGTTTGGCACAAAGTGGTGTTGTGCAACTATAAATGAGTCCCTTTCTTTCACCTCAGCTTCTTTAAAAAAAGCTTTTTTATCTTTAAAAAAGATATTACCTTCTCTCATCTTTGTAAAACACAGTGCTTAAGAGATCATAACCACTGGATATAAATTGAAGGTATTAGAAGCACTAAACATTTCTATTACATTTCCCCATATGTTTACAATGTTTCAGACTCAAGCTGTATCAGAAAATGTTCAATAATGTTAAATCTTGCCTAGTAAATAAAATCTAGAAATACAGCACGAAAACTAGTACAATCAGACTTTTTAAGGAGTCTGTCATCTTTTAATGTTAGCCATAAACATAACTCTGCCATCAGCTCTGGTGGAGATACTAAACAAAGATTGACATGACAAACCTTTCTGAAGTTCACCTGATTGACAGCCATAAACTCTGCCCCAGAGGAGAACTAACAGTGTATGTGGAAAAAAAAGAACATTTATTTAGAAAAAAGATGACTTTGTCCCGCTGCTGAGGTACAATCCGAGAGTTATTTCACTCTGCTAGGGGACTTAGCAAATCAACCATTTGAACTAACTCTAATGTCAATGCTAACAAAACTGAAGACTTTTAGGACTCTGCATGAACATGTTGTTACTGTTCTGAATATAGTCTGTGGCTGATTGCAACAGAATTTGGTGACACTGAAAGGGGAAATAATTTTTCTTCAGAATACATTGTTAATGCATTGAATAGAGAAGACCAAACAGATTGATTTCTGCTCATAGGGTTTGTTTAGAAAATCAAATAATTCTTGCAACCATTCAATGTTTCAGTGTAGCATAACATACTTTAAGCAACACACATCAGCTCTGTAGGAATCTAAATTCCTATGTAATACAAAAAGGAAGGAAAATGAATGTTTTTCAACATTTGTAAAATTTTATCAAGAACCTTTTGACATACAATCTTTACCCCAGTACACAAAACAAATATTTTAGCTGCTATAAGTAATCTGAGCAGTATAAAAAATTGGCATAGAAAACAAATTTAGTAAACTGTTAGATACACATTACTGATGCATATTGAGGGGACAAAAAAAGGAAAAAGTCAAATGAGATACAATAGAAAATAAAGCAAGAATAAACTGTAATAATTACTCATTTCTGTATTACTGCTGAGAAAACAAAAAAGTTCCAGGATGAAAACATGTTAGCAAGGGGAATGGTTGCTCTCTACTGAAGCCTTAGAGCATATGAAAAAATACAATATCCTCTAAAGGACAGAGTGCTTGTATTATGATTACTGATTTAATCAACTAGAATGAAGCCACAGCAACTATTGAAAAAGAAGGAACAAAGACCACAAACAAAATCAGAAAAAGGTCCTGCATAGGATAGCTTGCTTACCAGAATAATTACAACAAACAAAAGTTAAAAAGCCTACACGTGATTAGTGAGACTGCAGAAGATAATACAAAACCTAGAACATGAGTGTATATGGCTCACCAATGTGAAGCTAACAAGGGTTGTAGAAAGTGCACAGTAATTTCTCAGTTTTCTCATATAGGCAGAACACTATAATGTCTTTGCACCGCTTTCTTATACCCCTAAAAGCTAGAAGTCAGAATTGAAATGATGCCAGGGAAAACAGCCCATCTACTTTGATCCCTAAATTCTACCTAGTGTTTAGAAATTCTTACAAAAACAAAAAGTGTGTAGTACAGGTCATTGGATTTGTTTTACAGACAACAATTTTTTATCTGAAAATAAAAACCCAAAATTTGATTCAGGAAAATACGGCCAGGAATGGTTTTCCTCTGTGTCTGGCAAACATTTGACTAATAATGAAGAAGCCAGAACAATCAAAAGCATCAGGACCCCATTTGATATTGAACTAAAGAGAATGACACTCCTATATGTACACATTGCTTCTTGTGGTTATGACCGTGTCGTTCATACGGATAGAAGCAGATGCTGCAATTTGTGTTATGTTTCCATCTTCTTTCACTGTGTGCAAATCAACCTGATTAATCAACTTATGTACTCGATCAACTAAGTGTATTATTTTTTCTGGGTTAGTTCACCACATTGTTTCATCTAACTGGAAATCACTACCTGGAAATCCAACCTAACTTGAAATCAACCAGAAATTATGCCTGTATAAGACAGCTTGTGGTGACATGATTTCTCATGCTTGTGTTCCATTAGTAGTGCTGAAGCCAACGCACAGTAGTCGGAAAGCTACATATACTTTGCAACGTTTGAATTTCACTGGAATAAAAAAAGAAAACTACCTAACAGGAAAGATGGATATGAAAAGGTTTAGCAAATCAAGAAACTCATCTACCCAGTGCATAAATGGTGTTACAATGACATTCGGAGGATACTGTCAGTGACATACTCAGTGTTCATGAAGATCATTGGAAAGTAACTGTGCATATCAGGAATCACAAAAGGAAGCATGGCAAAAGCTCTAAGTGAGCCTAATGCCTCGTACAAATGGAGGCTGGAAACAGAAGGAATCATCATTAGTAATATGTTACTTACTCCTCTGTCCTGAAGCACTGGCTAGGAAAGACAAATATCTGTGCAGTAAATCTCTGGACCACAAGGTTAGAAAAATATCAGGATGTTGAATGAATGCTGGAATAAACAAAGATCAAAGAATACGGAAGCAGACCTCATGATGCAAGACAAGACTGGAGAAGCGCACAGAAAAATTGTGCCAGGCAAATTCTGTCATTTTTCTACAAAGGAAAAATTACAGACCCACTAATTGAGATTTTAATTTTAATGATAGCATCCAACATCTTTCCTGTCTTCTAAAAGAATTTGGGTGTCACAAGCAACACCTCAGCTTTGCTTTTATTCATGCAGTATTTAAACTCAAAAGAGGCAGTAGCAACTAAGGAAAAATTAAAGGTAATAAAGATCTAATCAAATTTTGAGAAAAACGTAAGTTAAAAAAAGAAAGTCAGCAGCCCTGTTTTTATGTATTTTACGAAAGCACCCTCCACCACATAAGAGTTAAACCATTATAATATTTATGTCAAAATAACCCCCACAGACTCCCAATCTTACTATATTATTTTCCATTTATGACACTGCCTATAACAGCTATGTGACTTTGCTTTTACTGAGCACTGCATTCTTAGTGGACACAGGCCACTTTAAGAAGTTGCTTGATTCATGGATTTTTTTGAAGTCCAAAGGAACAATTATGAACTTTTATTCTGACCTTCTGTAATACATAGACTATGAAATGTCACTTCTGAATTACTTCACCAAGCTCGTCACGTATGTCTTTGCGCTGACAAAAAGAATGGCATATGAAAAGTGTCAAATAGCCTTATGTCAAAACCTTTATGTCAGAAACCCCCCCCACGGACTCCCAATCTTACTACATTATTTTCCATTTATGACACTGCGTACAACAGCTATGTGACTTATGTTTTCCTGAGTACTGCCTTCTTAGTGGACACAGGTCACTTTTCTTAAAGATGCTTGATTCATGTATTTTTTTTTAGTTCAGAGGAACAATTATGAACATTTATTCCAACCTTGTGTAATACACAGACTATCAAATGTCACTTGTGAATTACTTCACCAAGCTCATCACTTCTGTGTTTGCACTGACAAAAAGAACGGCATATGAAAAGTGCATTTGTAAAGACCCATCCATACGAGCCTTAGCAAGGTGCGCAACATGGTCTCTCACATGACCTTGACAACTAGCTGGTAGGATATAGACTGGACATATGGAGCACCTACAGGTGGAGAACTGGCTGAGATGTTGAGCTTGAAAGGTCGTAGTTAATAGCTCAAGGCCAGATTGTCATCTTGTCCTGACTGGAGCGCCTCAGGGGTCAGTCCTAGACCTGATACTAATCACTATATTTTTTAACAGTTTAGAAAATGGTATTGAAAGCACCCTCACCAAGTTTGTGGATGATGGTAAAAAGGGAGAAGAGGTAGATATGCTGGAAGAAAGAGCTACCTTACAGAGAGACCTCAAGAGGCTGGAAAATTCGTACAACAGGTGTTGCAAGAGGTTTAATAAAGAGAAGTGCAAAGTACATCCTGGAAGAAAGCAGTCACAAGCATTCGTACTGGCTGGGAATTGAGAGGCAGGAGTGTATCTTCGCTGAAAAGGACTTACAGATGCAAGAAGACAGCAAGCTGAACATAAGTAAGTAGCCCATCCTTGCAGCAGGAAAGCTAACTGCAGGCTGTATCAGCAAGACTATAGCCAACAGAGCAAGAGATATGATTAATGCACAATACTTCACACTTGTCAAGCCACACCAGGAACATTGCGCCCAGTTTTGGTCCTCCAAGTTCAAGAGAGATGATAAAATTGGAGTGATCAGATGGTTGCGGATCTTAAATTACAAAGAAAGATTGATGAAAATGGGGTTGTTCAACCTAGAGAATGGAAGCCTTGCACAGAACCTAATCATGTTCTTCCACTACCGAAAAGAGAAGGTTAGAGAGTAGTTGAAGGTACTCCCTTCAAGAGGGTGTATGGTGACAGGATAAGCAGCAATGGCCCAAGCTACTGAAGGGAAATTCTTTGCGGATGTAAGAAAAAAATCTTCACCATGAGAGAAACTAAGCAAACTATTCAAATTTTGATGGTGAGCAGTTTCAAGAAAACAAACTAAAACATCATTTCCTGTTTGGAAAAAAACCCAAAACAAACAAAACCAAACCAAAAAACATTGTGAACTTATGTAGTTTGTACAACAAGCCAAAGGCAAATCCATTATTAGCTAGTGATATGTTTGTTTTGCTATCTTTTCCATCCTTCAGTCCTTTGAAATGCAAGTAGACTAATCTGAATTATTTCATACATGACCCCTTGAAAATCCTGAACACCACTATGGGAATCCAGGCTGAACTGTTCAGATAATACATTTATTTTATTCATACCTTATCCGGTTTTTAAGTTGGACATTTTGTTTTGGCATACGCCCTAAACCCACATAGCTGTGAAACAAGCTAGAAGATGCATTTCTGATGTTCTTAACAATGGCAAAAGCACTAACGGATCTCAAGATTTTTTCTAAACATAAGAAAGCTAGATGTCAAATTTAGGTGAAGCAAATGTTATAGACGATCCTTTTATGGCTCATAGCTGTACTAACACATTTGGGATATGTCTCCAGTACTTTAGGCCATAAAGGATTAGCACCATAAATCGAGAGACAAACAAAGTTAATTAACTGAGTACATTTCAAATCATAGTATGACAGGCTTAAAGCTGAAAGAGTAAAGCAACAGCCGAAAGTAAAGAATGTTTTAGGAATTCTGTAGTTGTCCTCAAGTACTATAAATACAGTGAAATTCAAAGATAAGGCTATCTGAAAGAATTTGAACACTTGCATAAATATAAATAAATTCTAAAAAAAACATAAATATCCTTCTCTTCCCTGAACTGTCACCAAATGGAAATTCATAAAGGCTGATTCCTACTGCTCAAATATCTAGCAATGAGCAGTGATGTGTTTGCTCTGTTGTGCATCTTTTTTACTTCTTGTTTCTGTAATTTATATCTGTGTACACTGATCCACCTCTCCCAGTTTTTAGTACAAATCTGAATTCTTTGGAATAGGTACTGTTTTCTCCAGACTGCTGTCCTGTTCTTGATTAAAACAGAACCAATTCTCTTTTAGTGAATTTGCCACTCTTTTAGTGGCATCTGCCACTCAGTTTATTGCCACCCTGCTCTATACAGCAACACTGCTCAATGTTTCTGAAGTGGACAATGATGGGGTCCTGATCCATTACTGGGACTTCTGAGCTAAACAGCAATATACGCAAATAATGATAAATATCAGAATCAGCTACAGGAATCTGAATGGAAGATATTAGATCTTGTTAATTTTTTTGCTTTACACAGTATCACTACATGTCCTGTTTCCATATATTTTAAATAATCAATTTAAATTTGTTTTAATGACTGAAATAATTTCTATTTTCTGGTAAGCCTTAGCTAATTCTACACTCCAAAAGTAAATGCGTTTTTTTGAGGCAGCAGAAGCAGCATGTTTAATGATTTTGACATAGCTGAGCCCACTACATGGAAAAAGCAATTGGTCTTAATTACATATCTACATCTGATATAATATGACGCCTTAGACATTCCAAACTCTGCATATGTGCAGTGCACAGTTTTGAATAATTGCTATAGGCTCAAGCATAGCTTTTACAGAGTACTGTTCTCATCACTAGCACCTTAAGTATATTGAAAGTATTATACATATCTCCATCTGTGCTGGACAGTAGACCAGACTTAAATCAGCTTAGCTGTCCTCTATCACCCAACACACAGACCATGTTAATTCATGTGAACTTCTGAGTATCATTTGCTTTGCTGACCAGATTAGCAACTACTTATAAAAATTAGCTTTGTAGTACTATATTTCCTTTATTGTATCCCAGAACTGTGAGACTGATTTTTTCACAGTCATGAAAGAAAAGTGAAAAAGACATTCTCTTTTTTTATCAAACTGGTCTCATTGACTCTGAACTTAGGGCATTTCCTTTCTTCTTTTTTTCCCTTTTTTTTTTTTCTTTTTTTTCCTCTGTTTTTTCAGAACTGCTGAGGCCTGAAAACCTCTAAGTGAATCAGCTGATTAAGATTTTGCTGTGTCAGCATAAAAACAGTAAAACCAATGCATACAGCAATCTCTCCTCCACAACGGCAGTTTTCATGGTCCATAGAGTACAAATAAAAAAATATAGGAAAGGGGTACAAAAGGTGTTTCTGCCAAGAATGAAGATGTTTATACAAGGAGTGAAAAATGCAATGCTTGGAGACAGATATTTTTACTCTTGCCCTGATTGTGCTGACTTTGTGTTTTTAGAACCAAAGATTTTACACAAATGTTAAATATTTAAAGGGATTTATGGTAAAAAAAACCCAGAATCTAATGCTATTGAAGTAAGTTTTCACTATTAGCTTTGACCTGGAATTAGGTAAGGATTTTATAGCTCCATAATCACTAATGGATTTCAGAAAACTTCCTTGCCTTTTATAGCAGAATGATCTGTAATCCTCTACTGAATTATAACTAACATCAGAACAGTTCATTTGGAAAATACTGCGGAAGATGACAAGTGTGATATTTCTCACACTTCTGTAGGTTTCTTCCCTTACAAGTAGGAATAAGACAGTAAGAAAATTTAGTCTGGTTTTAAAGCAGATCCTATATGCTGCATGTTCTGTAAAGATAAACCCTTTTCGGCTCACTCTGCCCATTCTCAGATTAAAGCTGCGGTACAAAACTCCACGTTTCATTTGCACTGCATCTGGAATCAATCTCCTTTTCCAAAAGTAGTAAGTGCATAATTTCCTCATTGGAACTGAGCATGAAGTTCACAAATACTACTTTGAACATTTACCCCTAACAGAGTAAGAATTTGTCACAATACCATGATTTTAACAAATGTAATCTCACAGCATCTACATTACCATGGAAGGTGTTTGTGCAATGTTCAAAGCAAAATTAATACGCACTATACCAAAAGCATTCTATTGCTGTTGTGACTTACAAGAGACTCAAGAGACAGCATTAAAAAACAAACTCACTGCATTCAAGATCTCTTTGAATGAGGAGAAGGGATAGAAAGCCCACTAACTGCTATTTGCTAATTTGTTGCCCAAAACAGTTAGGAATAAATATTGTTCCATTATCTTCACAGATTTCAAAAAGTGAACAGAAGTCCTACTGTTCTCTTTTTTTTCTTTTGGCATCTGTTCATCAGCAGCAATAGAATTAGTTATTGCCTGTAATAAACAGTCATCAAAATCAGTCTAGTGGTACACACAGATTGTTGGGTTTTTTCCCCCAGTAAATTCCCCCATCAGTTCTGTTGCCAAACATAACAAAACCCTGAACATCCAAAATAACCAATAATTTCAAGTATTGCTTTACAAAATAGCTTATGTAAAATATTTGCCAGCTATAGATTAGCATAAGCCATCACCGAGGTATTCTGCAGTGGGATTTGGATTTAGCATTCAGTCATTTTTTATTACAGTAAGTAAATTATCAAAAACACTGGACCACATGTGCTAGCTAAGAACAGCTGAGTCTTTCTCTGTACTCGTCTGACCTTGGTCACCAGAAAATTGGAGTTAATTCAGGCAAACAGGATTGATGCCATATGTGGTTAATATCAAAAGTACAGAGGAGTGGTAGGATACAGATCAGAAGTGTTGTTTGTTAGCAAATGTCTCAGTTCTTGGAATAATTCTGGCAGTTTTACCTTGAAACACCTGTAGTCTCCTAAACAACATACTTGAGAAGATAAGAAACATAGAACTTAAGGACCTGCTTTCCTCCAACAATGGAGAGGTTAAAAAAAATATTAAAATATCTGGGATGAAATGTTACAGTAAAAGACACAGAAACTCTCCAGCCAAACTAGTTACTGAAGAATACATCATGAAGAATTCATCTTCATGCGTAGATGAATTTACATGTGTTCAACTAGTGATCTGTACAGAAAATATGAGCAATAGCAGAGTTACAAGATGTAGTTTTAAATATTTTATTAGCATTGATGTAGAGAGTCCCTATCCAACATTTCAGAAGTTGATGGGGAAAACTGCAGTACTGACAAAATTTTATTACATGTCAAAAGTTTGAGTAAGATACAATTCAAGTGTTCATTTTCATACTGCAATATGGACACCTGCAATATGTGATTATAGGGAGTGTAAACACAGTTGGTAAAGTAGTTTAACAGAGAAGGGGATGTAGTATAGCTTCTGAAGGCTAAAGTGGTTTTACATAGGCTCTGCTCTACTTCTAATTTGGAACAGCCAGAACAGCAAGCCTATTGGAGAACAGTGGGGAAAAGATTCTCTTTCCAGCATAACTAACTGGTGTATTCCAGTTCTGTCAAGAGGGAAGTGCTTAATATTAGTGGGATTAAAGTAACTGGGAATTTCCAAGGAAAGAAAAAGGAAGCGAAAGTTCATCACCAGTTTATCAATTTTAATATTCAGTGACTTAAATCAGTCGTATTAATGTTTTCTGTTACATAATACACCAAAACTTAGCCAAAGACAATTCTAAGATTTCTTGGGCTAATTCTGTGCCAACTACTTCTTTTGTTATTGCTTATTAGGTATTAGTAGATAACCGAAATGTGCAGAATCACTCTTGGAAAAAAAAAATAAGTAAAATAAAAAGACCATTTTGAGAAAGATTATTGTATGTGGTATTGTGAAACTACTGAATTCAAAATTCCAGTATTTTATATGTTTATGCAGAGGAAAAGCAAAAGTAAAATCAATGAAAATCCATGTGCTACATTTCCACTACCCTATAGCAACTGCAGAAACTTGTGCTGTTCGAAATCTACCTGCAAAACCATATAGTTTGCAGTTTCAGTAGAACCTTGGCTACTATGTCTTTAGGAATACATTAGACTGAACATTAAATTCACATTTGAGACGTCTGAGCACATTTGGTGTTAGCTGTAGGAACAAATACTTATTTCTGGTACAACAGTGAAGTGGTCTATCATGTCTGCACTGGGAAGGGTCCATCATATGGTATAGCCTAAGCATTGCAGCCTGAAAATTATGGATGTTCTATTACTGTTAGTTGCCCTGGATTCTTGGAAATATGAAGGTGAAAAGTACTGTAACTTCTTATTTCTTCCCATTTTCAATATTTTCTCTGTGCACTTATAATGTAAACACATAACAGAAATCAAAGGTAAAATGATATGAACATTGAGCCACATCAGCCAGAACAAGGAAATAGGAAATTAGGCTGATGTGCCTTGCCTCCATCCTCACCTTTTTTTTTCCTACATGAGCAAATATGACAAGTACATATCCCACTGGAGAGACAATGTGAAACTTCAGTGATAAACACAGAGAATTCAGAGATCATTTATGTCTCTCAGTAGTACACAGATCAAATTTCTTAAAGTCAAACTTCCAATACAAAGCTAGTATACTACTCTGATGTTTATTATTTACACAAATATTATACAAATTAGAGAAGAAGAAGAGAAGGATATAAATGCTATGCACTTGCCTAACTTTCCTCAAAAGTTAAAAGTTCTTCAAAGCCTATTAAATACTTGAGATAAACAAAAAAATCTGATTTCTGTCTTACAGAAAATCTTGGCATTTCATCAATTACAGACACTGATTTGCAATGCAAAGTGGAATAAGAAACTGTGAAATCAAGATTCAAAAAAGCTTACATAACAATGTATTAGGAACAAAGTAGACAGAACGACAGGAAAAGAAATAGAAGAGAGCAAATTTTCATATTGATTTCCCTTACAAAAAAAAAAAAAAGACCATAATAAAAATCAAAACTTAACCGTGGAAAAATCTTTATTTTGCAAAAAATTATTTTTTCATTCCTGAGCTGGCATAATAATTTTCTTTGGTACTCATCAAGATCACACCATGTAAGCTCCAGAGATGCCTTAATGATATTTTAAGCTTTCTAACTAAAAATTTCTACTAATTCCCACAGTAGAAGACTTTTATTATTGACTAAAATACTGATTTACATTTATTTACTTGTACACGGTACAAGTAAACTACACATGGTAAAAGCAATTACACTTTATTATCTACGAATTTTGGGGTCTGCACAGAATTTTGTACTAACAATTAAATGAGTCAAACATGACTTGAAATAATTACATTACTACATGATTTCACGTAATTACTCTGTGGCATGTGACATCTGAAATATAGCCAAGGGGACAAACAGATATTTGACATTATATACTGCCACACTCTAGCGGAAATCCATGTGCCGTCACAGAAATATTGTATGGGCTGGTATGTGATATCATAAATCCTAGAAAATACATTGTATTAGTGATTGTACAACAACATCAGAACTGCTAAGGATTGTAGACATTTCCTCCATGGAGCTGCCAGGTGTAGCTGTGCATCATACTGCGGATTCTGTTTCTCCCTGTCAAGCTGTCAGTAAGTTGATCAAATGGACATCAAAAAGTAATTCTGTTATTCATCCAGTAAAAGGCTAATGGGAAATTCAATTTCTGATGAAGTTTGAGCATAAGATAAATTTAGCTAAATTTATATTAATATCTTTGTTGACCTGCTTACCAAAACAAGCCAACCTTTTCTGGCTGCTACCATATTATTCTGCTGAGCTGTTTCAAATAATAACAACTGTGACTAAAGTGTTTGACTTTATTCCTTGTTTTTTTTTGTTTTAATTAAACTATTTGTGAAAAGTAAGAAAATTCCATTGTATGGAATTTCATGGAGATTAATTTATGAATAACTATTTTAGAAACTCTTAGTGAATAGTAACTAAATAAGTACTAAATCACTATAATAAAAGCTAACATCAGTACCTGTGACTGACTTCATGTTCTGTTGTTCATATGTATCACATAAGACTGAAAGCAATGGCAACAAAAATAAAGTGAAAGCACAGAAAACTAATAGAATTCACTCAAACCTCTATGCCATGCCACTTATGTTTCTCTAATTTCCATGTAGTTTGACAAAATGAACAGTTATACTGAAAGTGCTTGTGATTGTATTTTGACACATTTACTGATACAAATGTCAATGTGTTATTTTGGTTACATTGTTTCAGGTGCCCCTTCACTACTCAGACAGGATCGCAGAGATCACCTATGAGTTTGAAAGCCATTGTGCTGGGAAATGTGTTATAGCAACACTGCAAGTCTGATTTCTCTGCATATTCCAAACAGAAAAGCAGTCAAAGCAATGACAGTACAAGCAGCTTCCAACATAACAAAGCGCATGAAACTTTTTGGGGAAGAGAATAGTTTCATCTCCAGTTTGAATGTTGGTCATTTGCTGAGGTTGCTTAAAATGGTGCCATTTAACATAATAGGTTTTTCTAATGAGGACCTGGGTGAGCAGTTGAACTGACATATCATTAGTTCATTTTATAATAAACAGACAAAGATAGGTGATAAACATTATCTGTCAGCAATAAAATTAATGCAGAAGAATAACCTGCTTTAAGGTGTATAGCTTCATAAATATCTTCTAACTTTAGCCATAAGACCCTAATCAGCTATCATCTTTTCATCTCAGCAATAGTTAACTTCAGTAGTGTGCATCAACACTATGAAATAGTAAATCACTGTATTATAGTAAATCACTATATAAATCACTATATTATAGTAAGTCACTATGTAAATCACTATGTTATAGCAAATCATTTTAATAAAAGTTAACATCAGTACCTGTGACTGACTTCACGTTCTGTGTGTCTCATAAGACTGAAAGCCATAAGACCCTAATCAGCTATTATTGTCTCACCTCAGCAATAGTTAACTTCAGTAGTGTGCATCAACACTATGCATTCAATGTCATTTCTGAAACTGGGACAAGTACCATAATCTTGTTAATTTGCATTTCTGTTCTTTTAATTTTATTCTGGTTTATGTTTATCTGACAAAGTTGCACAGAACCTTCCAGGAAGGTGCCAATTCACTAAAGATCTCTGGGATTAGTATATTCTTGTTCATCATAACAGATGTGATAGCATCTGTCAATTAGCACACTCTGTCCATTCAGATCATGGCAGTATTTGCTGTAATTCGAGGATCTTTTTTTTTTTCCTAGTAAACATATTCTATGGCTAACTTTACACTATGAGAATGGATATAACTAGATATTATGGTATCCTTGTCTTTTAATCCACAGAAATAACTCTTAAATGATTAAGTCTAAAGAAACAGTAAATGAAAAAATATATGCAAGGCACAGTCCCATAATCATTACATTTTCTTTGCATACTAATTAATCTCCATTGATTTTCTCATTTTGAGTTAAATGCAAGAATAAAGAAAATCCCAGTCATTTGCTAATTTGTTCTTATTACTCCAGGGCTGCGTAATCATACAGCATGATTCTTCTGGGTTTGCCTCCTAATAGTCATTATCCTAAAGGGACTTGTATTTCCTTCATTATTAGGTTCAGGAAAAATTTTAGCAACCTATAGGTCTGAGCCTTGAAACAATTGTCTAGCTTGAGTTAAGGAGAGCTAAAAATTTGAAATGGTTCATCTTCCATTCCAGTGCTGACACTGAAGCTGGTAAAGGAAGGGAGAAGCAGGTCGTTATGTGTTGTTAATGCAATTACTGCTCCCTTCCTGAATGCTCTTATGTAGATTTCTTCCAAGTAAGATCCATTTAAGAAGCTTTAATTCAAACGCATACGTAACATGTAAGCAAAAGAATAGTTCGTGTTCTCTGAGAGGACAGTGCATGTGCCATTGTCCCAGATTACCACAGCAATCACAGAATCACAGAACTGTTGAGTCTGGAAGGAACCTCTAGAGATCACCTAGCCCAAAATCCTGCTCCAGACAAAGTCTAGTAGAATAGGTTACCCAGGACATTGTCAAGGGTTTCAATATCTCCAAGGATGGAGACTCCACAGTCCCTCTGAGCAACCTGTTCCAGTACTTAACCCTCACAGCAAAACCACAGATTTTTCTCATGTTTAAATGGAATTTTTCATATTTCAATTTATGCACTTTGTCTCTTCTTTCACTGGTTATCACTGAGAAGAGTCTGGCTCAATTTTCTTTACACCCTCCCACCAGGTATTTACAAACGTTGTCAATGGCCCCCACCCCTAACCTTGCTTTCTTCCAGGTTACCCAACTCTCTCACTCTCTCTTCTAATGACAGATGCTCCAATCCTTTAATGTACTTTGTTGCTCTTCATTAGACTTGCTCCAGTATGACACTATCTCCCTTGTACAGGGAAGCCCAGATCTGCATGCAGCACTCCAGATGTGTCTCACCAGTGCTAAATGGAGGGGACAGGTCACTTTCCTGCATATGCTGGCAATGTTCTGCCTAACGCAGACTAGCTGGTCAGCCTTCCAAACTGTACTAGTACATGGGGTTATGCCTTCCCAGGTACAGGGTTTTGGCTTTTTTCTTTTGTCGACTTGCATGAGGTTCCTGTCTGCCCATTTCACCAGGCTCTGAATGGCAGCACAACCTTCTGGTCTGTTAATTACTCCTCGAAGTTTTGTATCATATGCAAACTTGCTGAGGGTCCACTCTGTCCTACCATCCAGGTAGGTTTAACCCTCTGTTCCCTCTTATTTTAATTCCATCTTCTCTACTGTACATAGACATCAGATTGCTAACATTCTCAGAAGACAAAACAGAATCCCTGGTGTCCCTAACATACGAATGAAAGTCAATCACTAAAATTTTTTTTTTTTTTCTACAGAAAAATTATTCAAATCAGTCTCAGGAAAGTCAGTTTCTTTGTTCAAAATCAAGTTTTCAGAATGCTGTTTGATTTATCTCTATAATTTTCCTTAGCTCTTAGCTCTCTTCCTATTGATTAGAAAAAAAGGGGTTTGCTTTATTTTGATATTCAAGTCTTGAGTTCTTATCTTAGAAAGCTTTACTGATAATTTATTAAAACTTCCCCTATGTGCCTTAGCAACCTGAATCTGATTTTGTGACCTTTATGTCTTATTTTATAAGTTGAATCTGTGTTAAATCACAGAATCACAGAACCACAGAACCACAGAATGGTAGAGGTTGGAAGGAACCTCTGTGGGTCATCTAGTCCAACCCTCCTGCCAAAGCAGGGTCACCTACAGCAGGCTGCACAGGACCGCGTCCAGGCAGGTCTTGAATATCTCCAGAGAAGGAAACTCCACAACCTCCCTGGACAGCCTGTTCCAGTGCTCCGTCACCCTCAGAGGGAAGAAGTTCTTCCTCATGTTCAGCTGGAACTTCCTATGCTTCAGTTTGTGCCCATTGCCCCTTGTCCTGTCGCTGGGCACTACTGAA
>Ga0065711_1034247_pt1 | contig 24093 bp, 22 predicted proteins | sample Hoacrofraction12_FD_59098 | JGI IMG/M metagenome (GOLD analysis project Ga0065711, IMG submission 59098) | Hoatzin crop microbial communities from Cojedes, Venezuela - Epithelial fraction 12 v2 (version 2) | ecosystem: Host-associated > Birds > Digestive system > Esophagus > Crop | place... | reverse complement strand
CCCGCCGGCGTGTGGCTCGACATGTTCGCGTTCGACAGGTTCACATCGTTCTGGTCAATGGCCACGATGCCGTCCATCTCCTGCTTCATCTTCGACTTCCGATTGCGCTCCGTGTTGCGCCACTCCCTATAAATAATGTACTTCTTCGCCACGTCGGGATGCTCCCGCATGAGGGTCTCCTCCACCAGGTCCTGGATGCGCTCCACCGAGATGGTGCTCTCCTCAAAGCGGTCAACCACGGCCATGGTCAGCGCCGCCAGGTCATGCTCATCCACGGACTTGTCCGTGGCCACGAACGCCTTCGAGATGGCATTCTTAATCTTGCTAATCGAGAAATCCTCGTGCTTTCCATCGCGCTTGATGATGGTGATTTCAGCAATGTTCATGATTTTCAGTGAGTTTTGAAGTCGTTTTATCAGATGATGATGTGTTTCACAAAAATTGAGCCGCCACATCGTAGCGAACTCGACCGCAAAGATAGACAATCTTTTCCATACGGCGAACTTTTTTCGGCAGAAAAATTCAATTTTAACATTTAAATCTCTCCGAAAAATTTTCTTTTTGGAAAACTTTTCGCTTTTCAGAAAATCCTATTCGCTTGGTTTTCAGCATAATAAATGTTTGAAACGGGAAACTTTTTGCCGTTTCAAACGCTTGCAAATTTCCCAAACCAACAATTTTCGCGCTTTGCTTAAGTGCGATTTTCGCAACTATCTCCCCATCGCCGCGCCGCGAAAAACGGCCAAAAAAGCGTATATCCCTATGCCCCAAACGCTTGCAATTTTAACTGTTACGGTTTGAAACTTTCCGCCCCCTGCCGCAGCCAAAAAACGAAACCGCGGCGGCTCGGGGATGGATTCGCGGCGGTTCGGGGATGGATTCGCGGCGGAGCGGGATGAATTCTCCACGCAGCAAAAACAAAACGACTGCGGTCGTTTTCCAAAACCACTGCGGTCGTTTTTCAAAACGACTGCAGTCGTTTCCAGAAATGTCCCTATCGCTTATTCCACTACGGTGGCGATGAGGCGGCGGCGTCCGCCGTGGTTGCGGAATTCGGCGAGGTAGATGCCCTGCCAGGTGCCAAGCGCGAGGCGGCCGTTGCGGATGGGAATGGTGAGGGAAACGCCCGTGATGACGCTCTTGGCGTGGCTCGGCATGTCGTCGGGTCCCTCCAGCACGTGGTCGTAGTAGGGCTGGTTTTCTGGCACCAGCCTGCGGAAAATCTGCGCCATGTCGGTCCGCACGTCGGGGTCCGCGTTCTCGTTGATGCACAGGCCGCACGACGTGTGCTGCACAAACAGGTTGAGCAGCCCGGCCTGCGGCAATTCCGGCAGTTGCCGCACCACTTCGGCGGTGATGAGGTGGAACCCGCGGCTCCGCGCCTCCAGCACAATTTCAGTTTGGTGTATCATGGGATATGTTGGTTTTAAGCGTGATTCAAAGCCCTTTCCAAAGGCGTTTTCTGCCCGTTTTGCGGCGAATAGGGGCGCTATTCACCGCAAAATCTGCGGCAAATATAGCACTTTTTCGCCGCAAACCCAAGTGCTTTTCTGGGAAAATGTGATTTTTGAGGCGTATTTCTACGGAAAAATGTGATAAACAGCCCGAAAATCGCAGGAAAAATGTGATTTTTCAGGGCAAAACGACTGGAATTTTGTGATTTTTCACTACATTTGCAGTGGAAAAATGTGATTAGAGATATGCTACGACGCAAGATTGACCAGTATCTGAGCGACTGGAAGGGGCGTGCAGGCCATCTTCCGCTCATTGTGAAGGGCGCGCGGCAAGTGGGCAAGTCCACCTCCGTGCGTGCGTTTGCCCAAGGGAATTATGCCCATGTGGTGGAAGTGAATTTCGTGCTGCAGCCCACTTACCAAAGCATTTTCGAGAACGGCTATGAGGTGGATGAGATTCTGCGGCAACTGTCGCTGCGCAATCCCGCATTTGAGTTCGTGGCTGGCGAGACGCTGATTTTCTTCGACGAGATTCAGCGCTGCCCCAACTGCACCACTTGCCTGAAGTCGTTTGCCGAGGACGGGCGCTTCGACGTCATCTGCTCGGGGTCGCTCATGGGCATTCACTATCAGGAGATTGAGTCGGTGAGCGTGGGCTACAAGGAGGACTACGACATGCACTCAATGGATTTCGAGGAGTTTCTGTGGGCGCTGGGCTACAAAGCGCAGCAGGTGGAGGACCTTTACGTCCACATGGCGGAGCTGCGGCCGTTTGCCAGTGGAGAAATGGAGGTGATGATGCGGCTTTTCCACGAATATATGGTGCTGGGCGGCATGCCGGCCGTGGTTCGCAAGTTCGTGGAAGAGAAGAATTTCAGCAGCACGCTGGCCATTCAGCGGCAACTGCTGCGCGACTACGACGAGGACATCACGAAGTATGCGCAGGGGCTGGACAAGGGCAAAATTCGGCAGGTGTACAACCACATCCCCGTGTTTCTGGCAAAGGAAAACAAGAAGTTCCAGATTACGAAAATCTCTCATGGCGCCCGTTCGCGCGAGTATGCGGGGACGGTGGACTGGCTGGCCGACGCGGGCATCGTGAATGTGTGCTACCTGCTGGGGCGGGTGGAGCTGCCGCTGCGTGGCAATTACGACCCGTCGAATTTCAAGATTTACTATCACGACACGGGGCTGCTGGTGGCTGCGCTCGACGATGAGGCGCAGGAGGACCTGCGGCAGCACAAGAATTTCGGCACCTACAAGGGCGCGCTCTACGAGAATGTGGTGGGCGAAATGCTGGTGAAACAGGGTTACGGCCTTTATTTTTACCGCAACGACAAAAGCACGGTGGAGATGGATTTCTTCGTGCGCGACGCCCAATCACTGGTGCCAGTGGAGGTGAAGGCGACGAACACCGCCACGCCTTCGCTCAACCGACTCATCGATTCGGACAAACTGCCGGACATTAAATATGGAATCAAGCTCTGCTACGGAAACGTGGGGTTCAACGGCAAGTTCTATACGTTCCCCTATTTTCTCACGTTCCTGCTGAAGCGGTTCCTGAATGAGCGCAGCGATTCGTAGGCAGTTTGCTGAAACAGCCATAAAAAAAAGCACGGGCCAAGGTTGGTCCGTGCTTTTGTTTATGCAGGTTTGTGGGGATTTATTCGTCGAAAGAGGCGAAGGAAGCGCTGGGGTCGAACTGCGGCGCCTGGCTGGCGTAGTATTCTTCCTTGGAGCCGACGATGATTTTGTCGAACTCGCGCAGACCGGTTCCGGCGGGGATGAGGTGACCGCAGATAACGTTCTCCTTCATGCCTTCGAGGTTGTCGGTCTTGCCGCTGATGGCTGCCTCGTTGAGCACCTTGGTGGTTTCCTGGAAGGATGCGGCCGACATGAAGCTCTTGGCTCCGAGTGCGGCGCGGGTGATGCCCTGGAGGATTTGCACAGCGGTTGCGGGGACGGCGTCGCGCACTTGCACTTGCTTGAGGTCGCGGCGCTTGAGCATGGAGTTCTCGTCGCGCAGCTTGCGTGCGGTGACAATCATGCCCGCCTTCATTTCTTCGCTGTCGCCTGGGTCGGTGACGACTTTCTTGCCCCAGATGCGGTCGTTCTCCTCGCTGAAGTCGAGCTTGTCGACGATGCTGTCTTCGAGGAATCGGGTGTCGCCTGGGTCGCTGATTTGCACCTTGCCCATCATCTGGCGAACGATGATTTCGAAGTGCTTGTCGTTGATGGCCACGCCCTGCATGCGATAGACGTCTTGCACCTGGTTGACGATGTACTCCTGCACCGCGGTGGGACCCTTGATGTGGAGGATGTCGGCGGGTGTGATGGCGCCGTCGGAAAGCGGGGTGCCGGCACGCACGTAGTCGTTCTCCTGCACGAGGATTTGCTTGGACAGCGGCACGAGGTAGCGGCGCTCGTCACCCATCTTGCTGGTGAGGATGATTTCGCGGTTGCCGCGCTTGATTTTGCCCATGGTGACTTCGCCGTCGATTTCTGCGACGATGGCGGGGTTGGACGGGTTGCGGGCCTCGAAGAGTTCCTGCACGCGGGGCAGACCGCCGGTGATGTCGCCAGCCTTGCTGATGGTGCGTGGAATCTTGACGAGCACGTCGCCGGGCTTGAGTTCCTGTCCGTCGCGCACGGAGATGTGTCCGCCGATGGGGAAGTTGTAGGTGCGGAGCGTCTGTCCGTCGGCATCGACGATGTGGCAGACAGGCACCATGAGCTTGTCGCGCGATTCGATGACGATGTGCTCCTCGATGCCAGTCACTTCGTCCTTATCGATACGGTAGGTGACGCCATCCTGCACGCCTTCGAACTGTGCCGTTCCGGCAAATTCGGTGACGATGACAGCGTTGAAGGGGTCCCAATTGGCGATGACGGTATCGCGCTCCACGACTTCCTGGTCGAAGTGGAAGAGGTTTGCGCCGTAGGGCACGGGGACAGTGGAGAGGGCGATGCCGGTGTTGAGGTCCACGAAGCGCAGTTCGGCCAGACGTCCGGTAACGACTTTTGCGTTGGGGTTGTCTTCGGTAGGACGGTCGATGGTGCGGAGTTCGTCGAACTCGAGTCGGCAGCGGTGGCTGGCCACGATTTGGGCGTTGGCGGCAGCGTTACCTGCCACACCACCGGCGTGGAACGTACGAAGTGTAAGCTGCGTACCCGGTTCGCCGATGGCCTGTGCTGCGATGACGCCGACTGCTTCGCCCTTCTGCACCATGCGTGCGGTGGCGAGGTTGCGGCCGTAGCACTTGATGCAGACGCCTTTCTTGCTTTCGCAGGTGAGGACGGAGCGGATTTCCACGCTCTCGATGCCTGCAGCCTCAATTTCGGCGGCAATGCGCTCGGTGATTTCCTCTCCGCTGGCCACGATGAGCTCGCCGGTGGCGGGGTTGAAGATGTCGTGCACGGAGACACGTCCGAGGATGCGGTCGGCCAGGGATGCCACCACGCGGTCGCCGTCCTTGAGGGCGGTGCAGAGGAGTCCGCGGAGGGTGCCGCAGTCCTCTTCGGTGATGATGACGTCGTGGCTCACATCGACGAGACGGCGGGTGAGGTAACCGGCGTCGGCCGTCTTGAGGGCGGTGTCGGCCAGACCCTTACGGGCGCCGTGGGTGGAGATGAAGTATTCGAGCACCGACATGCCTTCCTTGAAGTTGGAAAGAATCGGGTTTTCGATGATGTTCGCGTCGCTTGCGCCGGCCTTCTGGGGCTTGGCCATCAGACCACGCATGCCTGCGAGCTGTGCAATCTGGTCGGCAGAACCACGGGCGCCGGAGTCGAGCATCATGAAGACGGCGTTGAAGCCTTGGTCGGCCTCGGTCATCTGCTTCATGAGGGTTGACTTGAGCTCGGCGTTGACCTTGGTCCAGGTGTCGATGACCTTCTGGTAGCGGTCCTTGTCGGTGATGAGACCGAATGCGTAGCTCTGCTGGATTTCCTCCACAGCGGCGTGGCCGGCGTTGACGATGTCTTCCTTCTCCTTCGGGATGATGATGTCGTCGAGCACGAAGGAGAGGCCGCCTTCGTAGGCCATGCGGTAGCCGAGGTTCTTGATTCCGTCGAGGAATTCGCAACCGCGCGCCATGCCGACAGTCTTGATGACGCGTGTGATGACGCGCTTCAGGGCTTTCTTGCCGATGACTTCGTTGACGAATCCCACTTCGTCGGGCACGATGTCGTTGATGATGATGCGGCCGACGGTGGTTTCCACGATGTGCTGAATGTCGTTGCCGTTGTCGTCAATATCGTTTACGAGGCACTTGATGGGCGCGTGAACGTCAACCCGGCCTTCGTTGTAGGCAATGATGGCCTCTTCGGGACCGTAGAAGGTGATGCCTTCGCCCTTGGCGCCGTGCCGCATCTTGGAGATGTAGTAGAGGCCGAGCACCATGTCCTGCGAAGGCACGGTGATAGGTTCGCCGCTGGCAGGCGACAGGATGTTGTGCGACTGGAGCATGAGGATTTGCGCCTCGAGGATGGCCTCGTTGGAGAGGGGAAGGTGCACAGCCATCTGGTCGCCGTCGAAGTCGGCATTGAATGCGGTACAAGCGAGCGGGTGGAGCTGGATGGCCTTGCCTTCAATCATCTTGGGCTGGAAGGCCTGGATGCCAAGTCGGTGCAGGGTTGGTGCACGGTTGAGGAGCACGGGATGGCCCTTCATCACGTATTCGAGGATGTCCCAGATGACGGGGTCCTTGCGGTCAACGATTTTCTTGGCCGACTTCACAGTCTTCACAATGCCGCGCTCAATGAGCTTGCGGATGATAAACGGCTTGTAGAGTTCGGCAGCCATGAGCTTGGGCAGACCGCACTCGCCCATCTTCAGCTCAGGACCCACGACGATAACGGAACGTGCGGAGTAGTCCACGCGCTTACCGAGGAGATTCTGGCGGAAGCGTCCCTGCTTGCCCTTGAGGGAGTCGGAAAGCGACTTGAGGGGGCGGTTGGATTCGCTCTTCACGGCGCTGGCCTTGCGGGAGTTGTCGAAGAGGCTGTCAACGGCTTCCTGCAGCATGCGCTTCTCGTTGCGGAGAATGACTTCGGGCGCCTTGATTTCGAGGAGTCGCTTCAGGCGGTTGTTGCGGATGATGACGCGGCGATAGAGGTCGTTGAGGTCGCTGGTTGCGAAGCGTCCGCCGTCGAGCGGCACGAGGGGTCGGAGGTCAGGCGGTGTGACGGGCAGGTTGTGGATAATCATCCACTCGGGGCGGTTCTTTCCGCGGGAAGCGCGGAAGGATTCCACCACCTGCAGGCGCTTGAGCGACTCGGTCTTGCGCTGCTGCGAGCCGTCCTGGTTGGCCTGGTCGCGGAGCTGGTAGGAGAGAGAGTCGAGGTCCACGCGCTTGAGCATGTACTCGATGGCCTCAGCGCCCATCATGGCGATGAACTTCTGCGGGTCTTCGTCGGGCAGCTGCTGGTTGCCGTCGGGCAGGTTGTCAATCACGTCCCAGTATTCTTCCTCGGTGAGGAGCTCATACTTCATGATTCTCTCCTCGTCCTCGGCCACGCCAGGCTGGATGATGATGTAACGCTCGTAGTAGATGACGGCGTCGAGTTTCTTGGTGGGCAGTCCGAGCAGGTAGCCAATCTTGTTGGGCAGCGAGCGGAAGTACCAGATGTGTGCCACTGGCACGACGAGGGCGATGTGGCCGGTGCGCTCGCGGCGCACTTTCTTCTCGGTCACTTCCACGCCGCATCGGTCGCAGACAATGCCTTTGTAGCGGATGCGGCGATACTTGCCGCAGTTGCACTCATAGTCCTTAGTTGGACCGAAAATGCGCTCGCAGAAAAGGCCGTCGCGCTCGGGCTTGTAGGTGCGGTAGTTGATGGTCTCAGGTTTGAGCACCTCGCCGTAGGAGTTTTCGAGGATTTCCTCGGGCGATGCCAGACCAATGGTGATTTTGGTGAAATTGGTCTTGGTTTTATTTTCTTTCTTAAATGCCATCTTTTGTGAAGCTATGTTTGTGTGGGCAGCGCCCACGGGGTTTTGCTTTGTTTACTTGGAGAATTATTCGAGCGTGATGCTCAGGCCGAGGCCGCGCAGCTCGTGGAGCAGCACGTTGAGCGATTCGGGAATGCCAGGCGTTGGCATCGGGTCGCCCTTGACGATGGCTTCGTAAGCCTTGCTGCGTCCAGTCACGTCGTCGCTCTTGATGGTGAGGATTTCCTGAAGCACGTGCGAAGCGCCGAAGGCCTCGAGTGCCCAGACTTCCATTTCACCGAAACGCTGGCCACCAAACTGGGCTTTACCGCCGAGGGGCTGCTGCGTGATGAGCGAGTACGGGCCAATGGAGCGTGCGTGCATCTTGTCTTCCACCATGTGGCCGAGCTTGAGCATGTAGGCCACGCCCACGGTGGCGGGCTGGTCGAAGCGAAGGCCCGTTTCTCCATTATAAAGATAGGTGCGGCCAAAGCGCGGCAGACCTGCCTTGTCGGTCCACTCGCACAGGTCTTCCAAGTGTGCGCCGTCGAAGATGGGCGTTGCGAACTTCACGCCGAGTTTCTTTCCGGCGGAGCCAAGCACGGCCTCGAAAATCTGGCCGATGTTCATTCGCGAAGGCACGCCCAGCGGGTTGAGCACGATGTCCACGGGAGTTCCGTCCTCGAGGAACGGCATATCCTCCTGGCGCACCACCTTGGAGACGATACCCTTGTTGCCGTGGCGTCCGGCCATCTTGTCGCCCACGCCGATTTTGCGCTTCTTGGCGATGTAAACCTTGGCCATCTGCATGATGCCAGAGGGAAGTTCGTCGCCCTGCTGAATGGCAATCTTCTTGCGCTTGAGCTCAGCATCGAGCTGCTTGTACTTCTTCAGGTAGTTGATGACGAGGCCGCGGATGAGCTCGTTGGTGTGTTCGTCGGACGTCCAGCCGCTCAGTTGCACGGCGCTGTAGTCGAGCTTGTTGAGAATTGCCTTGGTGAACTTGGTTCCGGCAGGCACCACTTCAGCATCGATGTAGTCCTTCACGCCGTTTGAGGTCTTGTTGCGGGTGATTTTCACCAGCTTCTCAATGAGCATGGCCTTGAAATCCTCCACCTTGTCCTCAAACTCCTTGTCAATCTTCGGCAGTTCCTGGCGCTCCTTGAGCTTCTCGGCACGCGTCTTGACATTGCGGGAGAAGAGTTTCTTGTCGATGACCACGCCGCTAAGCGAAGGCGTTGCCTTAAGCGATGCATCCTTCACGTCGCCGGCCTTGTCGCCGAAGATGGCGCGCAGCAGTTTTTCTTCAGGCGACGGGTCGCTCTCGCCCTTCGGCGTAATCTTGCCGATGAGGATATCGCCCGGCTCCACATGGGCGCCGACGCGGATGATGCCGTTCTCGTCGAGGTCCTTCGTAGCGTCTTCGCTCACGTTGGGGATGTCGCTCGTCAGTTCCTCCACGCCGCGCTTCGTTTCGCGCACTTCGAGGGAGAACTCGTCCACATGGACACTGGTGAGCAGGTCCTCGCGAACCACGCGCTCGTTGAGCACGATGGCGTCCTCATAGTTGTAGCCCTTCCAAGGCATGTAGGCCACGAGCAGGTTGCGGCCCAGTGCCAATTCGCCGTCGGCAGTGGCATAACCCTCAGTGAGGATGTCGCCTTTCTTCACGCGCTGTCCGCGGTCGCAGATGGGACGAAGGTCGATGGTCATGTTCTGGTTGGTGCGGCGGAATTTCGGCAGTTTGTATTCCTTCACGGCCGGCTCGAAGCTGATGAATTCCTCGTCCTCGGTGCGGTCGTAGAGAATGCGGATGGTGGTTGCGTCAACGTATTCCACGGTGCCGTCGCCCTCGGCGGTAATCATCGTGCGGGAGTCTTCGCAGAGCTGGCGCTCGATGCCGGTACCCACGATGGGGGCTTCGGTGCGGAGCAGAGGCACGGCCTGGCGCATCATGTTCGAACCCATGAGTGCGCGGTGGGCGTCGTCGTGCTCCAAGAAAGGAATGAGCGCGGCTGCGATGGACGCAATCTGCTGCGGTGCCACGTCCACGAGGTCCACCTTTGCGGGCGGAACCACAGGATAGTCGGCATCCTGGCGGCATTTCACGGTCTTGCGGATGAAGTGACCGTCCTCGGTCAGCGGAGCATTTCCCTGGCCGATAATCTTGCCTTCTTCCTCCTCGGCAGTCATATAAACAATGTGCTCGGGGGCGATGTCCACCATGCTGTCTTTAACCTCGCCCTTGCTGTCCACAGTGTGCTCCACCTTGCGGTAGGGCGTCTCGATGAAACCGAGGTTGTTGATTTTGGCGTAAACGCAAAGGGACGAAATCAGACCGATGTTCGGGCCTTCAGGCGACTCAATCGGGCAGAGGCGGCCGTAGTGGGTGTAGTGCACGTCGCGCACCTCGAAGCCGGCGCGCTCACGCGACAGACCGCCAGGCCCCAGGGCGCTCAGGCGGCGCTTGTGGGTCACCTCCGACAGCGGGTTCGTCTGGTCCATGAACTGCGAGAGGGCGTTGGTGCCGAAGAATGTATTGATTACGCCCGAAATGGTCTTGGCGTTAATCAGGTCGGTCGGCGTGAACACCTCATTGTCGCGAACGTTCATGCGCTCGCGGATGGTGCGGCTCATGCGGTTCAGGCCGATGGCGAACTGGTTGGACAGTTGCTCGCCAACCGTGCGCACGCGACGGTTCGACAGGTGGTCGATATCGTCAACCACGGCCTTGCTGTTGGCCAGTTCCACGAGGTATTTGATGATTTCGATGATGTCATCCTTGGTCAGCACGCGTATGTCGGGGTCGATGTCCATGCCCAGCTTCTTGTTGATGCGGTAGCGGCCCACATCGCCCAGGTCGTAGCGCTTGTCCGAGAAGAACAGGTTGTTGATAACCTCGCGTGCACTGGCATCGTCGGCAGGCTGAGCATTGCGCAGCAGCATGTAGATGTAGTCCACGGCCTCTTTTTCGGTGTTGGTCGGGTCCTTGCGCAGGGTGTTGAAAATGATTCCGTAGTCGGTGGAGTTGGCCTCTTCCTGATGAACGAGAATGGTGTCAACGCCAGCGTTCAAAATCAGTTCGATATGCTCCTCGGTCAGCACGGTCTCGCGCTCCACGATGCCCTCGCTGCGCTCGATGGACGACACTTCGCCGGTTTCTTCGTCAACGAAGTCCTCGAACCAGGTCTTCATCACGCGGGCTGCCAGGCGGCGACCGATGACTTCCTTCAGCTTCTCGGGAGTTGCCTCAACTTCCTCTGCCAGTTTGAAAATCTTCAGAATGTCCTTGTCGCTCACGAAACCGATGGCGCGAAGCAGCGTGGTCACGGGCAGTTTCTTCTTGCGGTCGATGTAGGCGTACATCACGTTGTTGATGTCGGTGGCGAACTCAATCCAAGAGCCCTTGAACGGGATGATGCGCGCGGAGAACAGCGGCGTGCCGTTGGCATGGACGCTCGAGCCGAAGAACACGCCGGGCGAGCGGTGCAGCTGCGACACCACGACGCGCTCAGCGCCGTTGATGACGAACGTGCCGTTGTCGGTCATGTAGGGAATCGGACCGAGGTAAACGTCCTGAACCACGGTTGCGAAGTCCACGTGCTCAGGGTCGGAGCACGACAGTCTGAGCTTGGCCTTGAGGGGCACGCTGTAGGTCAGGCCGCGCTCCAGGCACTCCTCAATGCTGTAGCGGGGAGCGTCGATGTAGTAGTCCAAGAACTCGAGCTTGAAGCTGTTGCGGGTGTCTGCAATCGGGAAGTTCTCGGCAAACACTTTGTACAAACCGTCGTTCTTACGCTTCTCCGGCGGGGTATCCAACTGGAGAAAATCTCTAAATGACTTCAACTGAACATCCAGAAAGTCCGGGAACGGCACTGGATTCTTCACGGAAGAAAAGTCAATTCGGTTTTTAACCATCTGTGACATCTGAAAATCTTATATTATAAATTGTTTAACTTTTTCGTCTCAATTGAAAAAAATTCCCTCTTTCTTCGGCAAAAATCGCTTTTTTCCCGCCTCATGCAGGATTTTTTTTGCCTCAAAAGCGCTGTTTGCCCTGCCGCCACGGCCGCTCAACGGCACCCAGCGCAAGCGCAAAAGCGCATTCTCTTTACCTTGGGAAAACGTCCGGACCACGCATTCCTCGCCACCTTCTCGCCCCCTCTCCCCTGCCCTGCCGCCAAGGTCCGCAAATGGCGCGGTGGGATTTCGACACAAAAAGGCTAAGAACCCTCAACCTGAGGACTCTTAACCTTCTTATGGATTGTGCAGTAAAACTGTGATTACTTGATTTCAACTTCTGCGCCTGCACCTTCAAGAGCAGTCTTGAGGGCTTCTGCAGTAGCCTTATCAACGCCTTCCTTAACAGCGCAGGGAGCACCGTCAACGAGGTCCTTAGCTTCCTTCAGACCGAGACCGCAGTTCTCCTTAACGGCCTTAACGACCTGGAGCTTAGCTGCGCCAGCGCTCTTCAGAACTACGTCGAAAGAGGTCTTCTCTTCTGCAGCGGCTTCGCCACCAGCAGCGGGACCAGCAGCAACTGCAACAGCAGCAGCAGCGGGCTCAATTCCGTACTGTGCCTTCAGGACTTCCTTCAGTTCACTAACTTCTTTTACTGTCAAATTTACCAATTCTTCAGCAATAGCTTTGATATCTGCCATTTTTTCTTAAATGTTTTAATGGTTATTGTTTTCGTTTTTTCTTGTTAATGCTGTTTAACGCTCGCATTTAAGCGTTCTTCTTTTCGATGGCGTCAAGCAGGCCATGGATGGTCGTGCCGCCGTCGAGCGCGGATACAACACCCTTGATGGGACCTTCGAGAGCTGCAACAACCTCGGCGATGAGCTCGTTCTTGCTCTTGATGGCGCACAGGGCGTCAAGGTTCTCGGCACCAACGTAAACGCTCTCTTCTGCGTAAGCTGCCTTCAGGGCAGGCTGGCCGTTGTTCTCCTTGCCAAACTTCTTGATGAGCTTAGCAGGCTCGTTGGCCGTGTTGCAGAACATGATGCCGGTGGGACCTACCAGACTCGGTACGAGTGCGGAGTAATCGCCTTCCGTCTTGTCAAGAGCCTTCTCAAAGAGGGTGTTCTTCACAACATGGAGCTTGATTTCCGACTTGAAACACTGTCTGCGCAGATTGCTCGTCGTGGTGCTGTCAAGACCCGTCATGTCTACCAGGTAGAAATGAGGATACTCTTGCAGCAGCGCAGCGAGTTGGTCAATCAGTAAGCTTTTATCTTCTTTCTTCATTGTTGTTCGTCTTTAGGATTATTCAACAGATTTGGGGTCCACTTTGACACCCTTGCTCATTGTACTCGAAAGATAAATGCTCTTGATGTATGTACCCTTGGCTGTAGCAGGCTTGAGCTTGATGATGGTGTTGATGAATTCCTGGGCGTTCTGCAGAATCTTCTCAGCGTCGAAAGACACCTTGCCGATGCTTGCGTGAACAATACCAGTCTTGTCAACCTTGAAGTCAATCTTGCCTTGCTTCACCTCGCGGATAGCCTTGCCAACTTCCATCGTCACGGTGCCACTCTTCGGGTTAGGCATCAGGCCACGGGGACCGAGCACACGGCCCAGCGCGCCAATCTTGCCCATGCACGAAGGCATAGTGATGATGACGTCAACATCGGTCCAACCACCTTTAATCTTGTCGATATACTCGTCAAGACCAACGTAGTCGGCGCCAGCTTCCTTTGCCTCTGTCTCCTTGTCGGGAGTGCAAAGGCAGAGTACGCGTACTTCTTTACCTGTACCATTGGGCAGTGACACAACACCACGAACCATCTGATTTGCCTTGCGGGGGTCAACACCCAAACGCATATCGATATCAACTGAAGCATCAAACTTCGTGAAGGTGATTTCCTTCACCAAAGACGCAGCCTCACTCAGCGTGTAGGCCTTCCCTGCTTCAATCTTATCAGCAACTTGCTTTTGATTTTTTGTCAGTTTACTCATGGGAATTGAAGTTTTTATTATTTACCAGGGAATTCGCCCTTGACAGTGATACCCATACTGCGAGCTGTGCCGGCGATGAGCTTCATGGCCGACTCAACAGTAAAGCAATTCAAATCAGGCATCTTATCTTCTGCAATCGTCCGAATCTGGTCCCAAGTCACGGAAGCAACCTTCGAGCGGTTAGGCTCGCTGGAACCCTTCTTAACCTTGGATGCCTCGAGCAGCTGTACGGCTGCGGGAGGGGTCTTCACCACGAAATCGAAAGACTTGTCAGCATAATAAGTGATAACGACAGGAAGAATCTTGCCTGCCTTATCTTGAGTTCTGGCGTTGAACTGCTTGCAGAAATCCATAATGTTGATTCCCTTCGAACCCAGTGCAGGGCCTACAGGAGGGGATGGATTCGCAGCGCCACCTTTAATCTGTAGTTTGATTAATCCAGCAACTTCTTTTGCCATTTCTGTCTAAGTTTAAATTTTATTACTCACTCGATTGAGAACGATGTGCCGTAACACTCACATCATTCCTTCTCAACTTGTCCGAAGCTCAGCTCCAAAGGCGTCACGCGCCCAAAGATTTTCACTTCCACCGTAAGTTTCTGTTTGTCCGGATTCACCTCTTTCACTGTGCCGTTGAATCCCTCGAAAGCGCCGTCAATCACTTTGACCGACTCGCCCTCAATGAATTCCACCTGAAGTGTTGACGCCACTTCCTCGCCTGCCTCGTCAACGCCAAGCATGCGGTTCACTTCCGACTGGCGAAGCGGGGTTGGCTTGTCTGTGCCGCCAAGGAAGCCAAGCACTCCCGGCGTGTTGCGCAGCATGTGAGGTATCTCGTGCACCATCATGGCTTCTACGAGCACGTAGCCAGGAAGCATGTTCTCTTCCTTCACGACACGCTTGTTGCGCACCATTTTCTCTACGCGCTTCACGGGAATAAGCACCTGAGGCACGTACTTCTCGTAATGGTGGTTCTTCATGTCGAGCTCGATGTAGTCTTTCACCTTGCTCTCCTTGCCACTGATTGCTTTAAGCACGTACCAATGCAGTTCCTTAGAAGTCTTGTCGTCTGTCTTGCCCATTTTCTCGTTAATTCGTTATGCGAAAAGTGGATAAATGAGGTCTTGCATGATGAGACGGAACACAGAATCCATGACCCAGACGATGAGCGCTATGATGATGGAAGCAGTGAGTACCATCACAGCACTACTCGTCAACTCCTTACGCGAAGGCCAAGTGGTCTTGTGTACAAGTTCATCGTAGGATTCTTTACAATATGTTATGACTTTCTTTAACATAATCCTTACTGTGTTTGAGCACGGGAAGAGAGGCTCGAACTCCCGACAACTGGTTTTGGAGACCAGTGCTCTACCAACTGAGCTATTCCCGTAGATTATGCCGGCCCTCAACTGTGGTGCTGAGAGCCAGCATATTTTTTGTTTTATGTCGCTTTGCCTTTCAGCGCGCCCCTGCGGGGGACTGCCAGGCGAAACTTGTCGGTATTAGTCGAACACCTCGGTAATCTGACCGGAACCAACGGTGCGGCCACCTTCGCGGATAGCGAAACGAAGACCTACGTTGAGGGCAACGGGGTAGATGAGCTCTACTTTGATTTCCACGTTGTCGCCCGGCATCACCATTTCAACGCCTTCGGGAAGAGAAATCTCACCCGTGCAGTCCATGGTGCGGAGGTAGAACTGAGGACGATACTTGTTCTTGAACGGAGTGTGGCGGCCGCCTTCTTCCTTCTTCAGCACGTAGATGGAAGCCTTGAAGCCCTGGTGAGGAGTGATGGCACCCGGGTGGGTAATCACCATACCGCGCTTCACGTCCTTCTTGTCGATACCGCGGAGGAGCAGACCTACGTTGTCGCCAGCTTCACCTTCGTCAAGAATCTTGCGGAACATTTCAACACCGGTAACCACGGAGTTGGCGTCTTCGCCAAGACCCAGCAGCTGAACGGGGTCGCCCACTTTCACAACGCCAGTCTCGATACGGCCAGTAGCCACAGTACCACGACCAGTGATGGAGAACACGTCTTCCACAGGCATCAGGAAGGGCTTGTCCACGGCGCGGACGGGCTCCTGAATCCAGTTGTCAACAGCGTCCATGAGCTCCATGATTTTCTCTTCCCACTCGGGCACGCCGTTGAGGGCGCCGAGGGCGGAACCGCGGATGAACGGAGTGTCCTCTTCAAATTCATATTGTGCGAGCAGGTCGCGCATTTCCATTTCTACGAGGTCGAGCATTTCGGCGTCGTCCACCATGTCGCACTTGTTCATGAACACAACGAGGCGGGGAACGTTCACCTGACGGGCGAGCAGGATGTGCTCACGAGTCTGAGGCATAGGACCATCAGTAGCAGCAACCACGATGATAGCACCGTCCATCTGAGCAGCACCAGTAACCATGTTCTTCACATAGTCGGCGTGTCCCGGGCAGTCCACGTGAGCGTAGTGACGCTTTGCGGTTTCATACTCCACGTGTGCGGTGTTGATAGTGATACCGCGCTCTTTCTCTTCGGGAGCGTTGTCAATCTGGTCGAAGCTCTTCACCTCGGAGAGGCCCTTCTTGGAGAGTACCAGCGTGATAGCAGCGGTCAGAGTGGTCTTACCGTGGTCCACGTGACCGATTGTACCAATGTTTACGTGCGGTTTGGTACGTACGAATTTCTCTTTTGCCATACTTGTTTTTAAGTCTTAATATGTTATCTTAATATGTTAATATTTTATTGTGATTTCAACTAAGAGCTGTTAACGAGATTTGAACTCGTGACCTCTTCCTTACCAAGGAAGTGCTCTACCACTGAGCTATAACAGCATTCTTAGGTTTGCTTCTATGTTGTCTGCTTGCCGTGGGCACAGATGGATTCGAACCACCGAAGGCGAAAGCCAGCAGATTTACAGTCTGCCCCATTTGGCCACTCTGGAATATGCCCAGACCATTCTTCTTCGAGCCTCTTGTCGGATTCGAACCAACGACCCCGAGATTACAAATCACGTGCTCTGGCCAACTGAGCTAAAGAGGCGTCATTTGCTGCTCGACGTCCGTCGAAAGTTCGGTTTTCGTCTGCAAGCGGCTGCAAAGGTAGGCATTATTTTTGAAACGCCAAACTTTTTTGCCGTTTTTTTTACTTTTGAGCCAATTTTTCTTTGTATTTGCCCAATTGTTTCTCCATTGCAGGCACGCACTGGTCAACGGCCTCCTCAAACGTGTCGCACGTTTTCTCTACGAAAAGGTCCTCGCCAGGAACCGATACGGTCAGCGCTACTTGCTTGTTCTGAGCACTCGATGGCTTCACCACTTTCAGGGCTACGTCAATCTTTACAATCTCTCCGCAGAATTTCTCCAGCTTACTAACCTTCTTCTGAACAAACTCCTGCAACTTTTCAGTTGCGTCAAACTTGATAGCTTTAACACTCAGTTCCATAGTTCTACGTTTTTAAGGGTTATTACGAGCGCGGATGCGCGCTTTCGTATTCTTTTTTCAAGTCCTCGAACGACAGGTGCGTATAGACCTCCGTGGTCTTCAGGCTCGCGTGGCCCAGCAGCTTCTGTATGGACTGCAGGTCGGCCTTGTTGTTGAGCATCGCCGTGGCGAAGCTGTGCCTCAGCACGTGCGGCCCGCGCCTTTCCTGCTGCGTCACCCGGCCCAGCGCGTCTTTCACCAGCCGGTCAATCTCCACTGCCCCCAGCGGGCGGCCCTTCTTGTCAAGGAAGGTGGGACTGTCGACGGACTGAGTCCCGAAGGTCTCGTCGCGCAGCTGCTGGTAGCGCTTCACCTCGCCTGCAAGCGCGCTGCCGAACGGCACGATGCGCTGCTTGTTGCGCTTTCCCGTCACCTTCAGCTGCCCGTGGAGCAAATCGATGTCCACATCGCGCAGCCCAAGCATTTCGGCGCGGCGCATGCCCGTCTGGTAGAGCATCTCCACGATGAGGTGGTCTCTCACGCCCTCGAAGTCCTCGCCCCAGGCCATTTCGTCGAGCAGGCGGCGCATGTCCTCCTGCCGCACGAACGCGGGCAATTTCTTCTCTTTCTTCGGACCGGAAACGCGGGTGCAGGGGTCGGTCTTTGCCGCCTGCGTGAGCAGCAGATAGTGGTAGAAGGTTCGCAGGCCGCTCAGGCGAAGGTTCACCGTCGCGCTTTTCAGCGCCTGCTCATCCATCATCCAAATCACCCACTCTCTCACCATCCCGTCGTCAACGCTCTGCCACGTCCAGGGCTCTCCCAGGCTGTTGGCAAAGGCGGTGAACGACTCGAGCGCCTTCGTGTAGTTCCTCACGGTCAGTTCCGAGCGGTTGCGCTCTGCGCGCAGATAGTCCCGGAACTTCACGACCAGCGGGTCGCAGTCAGGCCACTTCTTTTCGCTGTTCATCGCGTCCTCGTCTTTCATCGCCGCTAAATTAGCGATTTTTCCCGACCGCCGCAAATTCTGCAGCGTTTTTTGACGCTTTCAGGCGATTTTTTCCGCCGAAACGGCAAAAAACCACCCTAAACTGCCAAGTGGACTGTGCAAAAAGCCCTTAATCCTCCTGCTCGTGCAGGTGGTTCACGTAGATGGCGTGCTGCTTGGCAATGCGGCGGGCTACGGAGGGTTTCTCAAACTCTCTGCGCTTGCGCACTTCCTTGATGATGCCAGTTTTCTCTGCTTTTCTCTTGAATTTCTTGAGCGCGCGCTCAATGTTCTCACCGTCTTTTACAGGTACGATAATCATTTTACGTTACGTTTTTTTGATTTGTTTTGTTTTATTTCTTTGTCGATTGAGTGCTTACACACATAGAATGTGCCGAGGAACCATCTCCGGCATCATCCCAAAGGACTGCAAAATTACGGCATTTTCTCCAACTGACAAAATTTTTTCTCCTTTTTTACCACTTTTGGCCCTGATTTTCACTCCAAACCGCCCAAAGCGCACCCCAACTGCCACCTCGCAGGAGCATTTTCCGCAGCCTGCCCCGCCCCATTTCCGTGCCCCATTCGGCACCAAAAACGCGCGCGGAAGGAAATCCCTCTCGCGCGCGTTATATATATAATAATGTGTATGGCCTTACTTCACAAGCACCTTCTTGGCCTGGCCGCCCTGGCGAACCACATACACGCCGGCCTTCGTAGGCTGCTCAGCGCCCATGTTCACGCCGCTCAGCGAGTACCAAACGGGCTCGCCGCTCACGCGCTCCGCATCCAACGTCACGCCCTTCACGCCAGCCGGGTCATCGAGCACGAACGTCTCGTAGCCATAGCCGAAATAGCCAGCTTCAACGTAGTAGTACACGAAGAAATTGAACGTGCCAGAATCCGCATCGTAGTAACTGGTGCCATGGTCAGTGCTGCCCAAAATGGTGGTCAGGTCACAAACCATAATCGTGCCATAAGTGGCATGCTCATAGCCCGTCGACTGGTCGTCAACGAGGATGGAATCGCCGTCCCACGTGAACGTGAAGTCCACGCCCATGCACCAGTCCGTAATCTTGTACTTTGTTTCGTCGCTATTGCTCACATAGAGCTCATAGCCGGAAAGGGTATCCACAAAGCACTGGGCATAGTAGTACGTGCCAGTGTTAATCTTGGTCCACTCGCTGTCTGTGTCGTCAGCCTGAGCGGTGAGGTTAGCGCAAACGAGGGCGCAAATCAGAAAGAGTAATTTTTTTGTCATAAGCATAACTATTTTTTGATTAAACGTGTTTATTTGCGGCTGAACAGTCAAAAGCAACGCGCTTTCTGACATCAAAACCGTAATTTCGACTGCAAATTAACACATTTTCCGCCAAACCGCCAACTATTTAGCACACTTTCTGCAGTTTTTGCTTATATTTTCCAACTTTCCAACCGAAAACGCTTGCATTTTCTCGCTTTTTGCCGAAAAAGCGTAACAAATCGCCACAATGCGCGCCACCACGCACGGCAATTCCTGCGCCACCCACGCACCTTCAGCAACCAACCACGCAAACGCCGCGGACGGGGGCGCAAACTCCGCGGACGGACACCTCAAAACTCCCCTGCCCTGCCAAAATTTTCCTGCCGCAAAAAAGAAACGACCGCACTCGTTTCCAAAAACGACCGCAGTCGTTTTCCAAAACCACCGCAGTCGTTTTTCAAAACCACTGCAGTCGTTTTCCAAAAAAATCGGTCCGACCCACGAAGAGGCCGAACCGATTTGAGGTTTGTGCGCCGAAAAAGTGCAACTGGCGCGCCAATATTTGCGAGGGTTGCGCCGAAAATTGCAGTTCTTGCGCCGAAAAAGTGGAATCAGTGCGTCCGGATGTAGTTCACAATCCACTGCCCCACTTCCTTCGTGCCGTACTTGGCGCCGCCTTCCACCTGAATTTCGGGCGTGCGGACGTTCTGGTCTAGGCTGGCGTTGACGGCCTCGCGCACGAGGGCGCCTTCCGCTTTCAGGTCGAAATACTCGAGCAGCATGGCCACGGAAAGGATTTGCGCAAGCGGGTTGGCGATGTTCAGGCCCTTGGCCTGCGGCCAACTGCCGTGGATGGGTTCAAAAACGGGCGTGTGCTCGCCAGTGCTGGCGCTGGGCAGCAGGCCCATGGAGCCGGTGATGCACGAGCCTTCGTCGGTGAGGATGTCGCCGAAAGTGTTTTCGGTCACCATCACGTCGAAGAACTTGGGGTCCTGAATCATGCGCATGGCGGCATTGTCCACGTACATGTAGTCAGTGGTCACTTCGGGCCATTGCGGCGCCATCTCCTGTGCCACGCGGCGCCACAGGCGGCTCGATGCCAGCACGTTAGCCTTATCTACCACGGTGAGGTGCTTGCGGCGCTTCATGGCGTATTCGAAGCCGACGCGCAGGATGCGCTCCACCTCCGGGCGCGTGTAGTAGTTGGTGTCGTAGGCCTTGTCGGCGTCTTCATATTTCTCGCCGAAGTACATGCCGCCGGTGAGTTCGCGGATGCAGATGAAGTCGGCGCCGCGCACGAGTTCGTCCTTCAGGGGCGATTTGTGCACGAGGCAGTCGAACGTGGTGACGGGGCGGATGTTTGCGAAGAGGCCGAGTTTCTTGCGCATGGCCAGCAATCCCTGCTCTGGCCGCACTTTCGCGGTGGGGTTGTTGTCGAATTTCGGGTCGCCCACGCTGGCGAAAAGCACTGCGTCGGCGTCCATGCAGGTCTGGAATGTGTCTTCGGGGAAGGGGTCGCCCACGGCGTCGATGGCTGCCGCGCCGCACAGCGCTTCCTTGTACGTCAGTTCGTGTCCGAATTTGTCGCAAACAGCCTGCATCACGGCCATTCCCTGGGCCATAATCTCTGGTCCGATGCCGTCGCCGGCCAATACTGCCAAATGTAGTTTCATACGTTTCTTATTTTTTTGGTTTATGATTTTATCAGCGGATTTCCTTTCATTTTCGCGCCCATCGGGCGTTTTGCGTTGCAAAGTTACACATTTTCCGCCAATATCGTGCCACTTGCAGGCATTTCTCTGCAGCAAATGGGCGTTTCTGCATAGTTTTTTCGCCGCAAAGGCCAAAATAAATGCAGCGGCGGCGCGATTTTTCCGAAAAAAAGATGCACTTTTGCAGTAACAATGGCGGCGGTTTTTGCGTCAGCAAGGTAGAAACGGACAAAAATGAAAGGAAAAGAAATGATGAAACGACTGATGAAATGCCTCGCGCTGGCGCTGCTGCTCCTGCCTGGCGTGCCCGCAACGGCGCAGACGAGCGTGAAAGGGCTGATGAAAACGTACAGCAAAATGGAGGGCGCGGAGTACACGCACCTGTCGAAAATGGTGATGGCGATGGTGAAAGCGATGGCCAAAGGCGAGAAGTTGGACAAGACGGAGCGGAGCGTGGTCAAGGCGCTGCGCAGCATCCGCGTGCTCAACTTGGAGGAGTGCAGCGAGCAGGTGAAGCAGCAGTTCAGAGAGGACGCTAAGCAACTGAATACCAGCATGTACGAGCGGCTGATTGAGCACCGCGAGGAGGGCGAGGAGACTACCATACTGGTGCGCATGCGCGGCGAAAAGGTGAAGGAACTCGTAGTGCTGACTTACGACTGGGGCGACTGCCAGTTGGTTTCGCTCAAGTGCAACGCACGCATGGACGACATCAAGCAATTGCTGGAGTCGGGCGACGGCGTCTTGAACATCTGATTCCTGCGCAGAACGCACTCAAAGTCAAGCATTTGCCCCATGACCGCAGCCGAATTCAAGCAACAGTTCCTGCCGCACACACGCAGCATGATGCGCGTGGCCTGGCGCCTGACCCGCAACAAGGCGGAGGCGGAAGACTTGGTGCAGGAAACGTTCCTGCGGCTGTGGCAAAAACGGGAGCAACTGGCGCAAATCGACTGTCCGCCAGCGTTTCTCGCCACGCTCGTGCGCAACACGTTCGTCAGCCTGAAGCGCAGCGAGAAACTGCAAACGCTGCAACTGTCGGAGGAAATGGACGCAGTGGAGGAAAGCGCTACGCCCACGCAACTGCTGGAAACGGCGCAAACGCAGCAAATATACGACGAAGCGCTGGCGCAACTGCCTGAGGTACAGCGACAAGTCATCGTGCTGCGCGATGTGTGCCAACTGTCTTACGAAGAGATTGCGGCGCAAACGGGGCTGCAGCAGGGCAACCTGCGCGTGCAACTCTCCAGAGCCCGCAAAACGGTGAGGGAGAAACTGCGCAACGCGCTCAAACATTGATACTTAAGGCATGAATGGAACTATGGATACGAACGAAATAAAATTGCTCATCGACCGCTTCTACGACGGTCAGACCAGCGAGCAGGAGGAGCAAACGCTGCGCGCTTGGGCAGCCACGGCAAAGCCCAGCTACCCACTCTACGACGAGGCGCTGGTGCTGCGCGAGATGCTGGCCGCCGAACCGCTCGAACCCAGTCAACTGGAAGTGGCGCTCGCGCAAAAGATTGACCGCTGGGAGCAGGCGGAGCGGCCTAAGCAGCACCGCACCATCAACCTGCGCCGCTGGCTCTGGACCGCAGCCGCCATCGCGCTGCTCGCACTGGTGGTGGGCGTGACGCTGAAGTTTCTGCAACCCACTGAGGCAGAAACGATTGCGCTCGATTCCCGCGACACTTACGACAATCCCGAAGATGCCAAAGAGGCCACGCTCCTGGCGCTGTCGAAGTTTCAGCAGTGCATCGAGAAAAATGCGCAGCAAACGCAGAAAGTTTTGCAAAAAACAAACATTAACCTTCAAAAATAACGACTTTTTATGAAACGGATTGCATTCCTCATCATTAGCATCTGCCTGAGTTGCAGTGCGTTGGCGCAAGACGCCGTCTTCGAGAAATATGGCAAGAACCCACACGTGGAGACCACTTTCATCAGCAAAACCATGTTCAAAATGGTTGCGAAGGCCGCCAAAGGGGAGAAGGGTTCGAGGATTATCGACAGAATTGAGCAGTTGCGCACCATGGAGTGCCTGCATGGCGCCACCGCAGCCGCCATTGCCCGCGACGTGGAGGACGCCATGAAGCGCTGCAAGGCCGAACTGCTGATGGAGAACCGCGACGAAGGCGAGCAAAACAGCATCTATCAGTTTAAGGAAAACGGCAAGAATAATATCCTCATCGTCACCCTGGAGTCCAGCAGCACGGTCAGCGTTGGGAACCGCGAAGTGACCGTGAGCAAGGAGCAATGGGAGTCGGTCATGGGCAAAAACCACGCTGAGTTCAAGCCTAACAGCAACACGGTCTCGGAAATCAATGTGGTTTGCATCACGGGCGACATCAACCTCGAAGACATCGGCGAAATCATGAGGGAAACAAAACATGGTTTTTGACCTGCATTTGGGCAAAAAAAAGGAGGGACAGCGGTGGGCTGTCCCTCTTTTTTTGTGCAAAATCTGACGCAAAAGCGCTGCGCAAAGCAGATTTTTGCTTAAATTTGCGGAAATAAATCGCTGAACTATGAAAAACGAATCGGATTTCGGGTATGTTTATATCCTCACGAACCCCAGTTTCAAGGACGATTGGGTGAAAATTGGCATGAGCACGCGCCCAGTGGATGTGCGGTCGAAGGAACTCGACAACACGGCGGTGCCACTGCCTTTCGAGATTTACGCCACGCTGAAAACGCGGAAATATCAGGACGTGGAGAAGCATTTGCACAAGATGATTGACCGGCTGACGGACCTGCGTATCCGGCAGAACCGGGAATTCTTCAACATTGCGCCCGACATGGCGCTGGAACTGCTGAAGGATTGCGCAAAGTTGCTCGACGATGCGGAACTGATGGTTTACCAAGACGGCAAGCCGATGCCGGCGGACAGCAGTGCGCCTGCGAAAAAGGAGCACGACGGGCATGCGAACGGTCCGAAGCGCGCACGCTTCAAGTTCAGCATGATTGGTCTGCCAATCGGCACGAAACTCATTTTCACGCCGACAAACTTAGAAGTGACAGTGGCAGACGATTCGCGCATTGAGTACGAAGGGCGCCTCTATAAACTGTCGCCATTCGTGGGAACGTTCATGCCTGAGGAGCGGCGAACGGCGTCTGGCGCTTATCAGGGCGCGAAGTTCTTCACCTACAACGGCGAAGTGCTCGACGACATCCGCACAAGGATGGAGCATGAGCAAGAGAATTAGCTGGCATCCTTGCCACTCCGCGCGGGGAAACTACACCTTTATAATATATAAAGGCACAAAAAAAAGACCCTCCTGGACTGTTGTCCTTGGAGGGCCTCCTGTGGAAAAAGGCGGCGACCTACTCTCCCGCATTTCTCGTGCAGTACCATCGGCGCGCGTGGGCTTAACTTCTCTGTTCGGGATGGGAAGAGG
>Ga0065711_1034246_pt1 | contig 24094 bp, 16 predicted proteins | sample Hoacrofraction12_FD_59098 | JGI IMG/M metagenome (GOLD analysis project Ga0065711, IMG submission 59098) | Hoatzin crop microbial communities from Cojedes, Venezuela - Epithelial fraction 12 v2 (version 2) | ecosystem: Host-associated > Birds > Digestive system > Esophagus > Crop | place... | reverse complement strand
TGTGGAGTCTCCTTCTCTGGAGATATTCAAGACCAGCCTGGACAAGGTCCTCTACAGCCTACTGTAGGTGACCCTGCTTCGGCAGGAGGGTTGGACTAGATGACCCACAGACGTCCCTTCCAACCCCTACCATTCTGTGATTCTGTGATTTCCTGAAACATTTTTGAAGTGACTGTCTCCAGAGTTACAGGCTCCTGCCAGAGCCCGTAAGGTGCAAGACACAGTCACATACATGACCCTTAAGACCAATCAGGCAGGGCTTTACTTGTACGGAGTTACTTTAGAAGCCAGAAGCCTTTCTTGTATTCCAGGATCTTTAAATTTCGTAGTGTCCTCACAAGACTTAGGCCCAAGGAGTTAAAAGAAAGCACGCCTTCTGCGTCAAAGCAGCACACACAGAGCACCAAGCCTCCATGGCGTCAACTCCTCCGGCTTGAAAAATACCCAAAAAGTAGGTGGGGGTTGGGTTCAGCTCTTTTGGCCTGGAGAAGGAACAGGGGAGGCAGCCCGCTGGAGCAGGCAGGACAGATTCCAGTAGAAGGCTGGAGCTGGATGTCCTTCCCAAGGCCACAGAGCTGCCACGAAACTCAGCTAACACTGAATGTCAGTGTGGGCTTACGGTAAAGCCCTGTGTCGCTGCTGAATGCTTTGTAAGTAAACTTGGTAAGTTTCAGGACAGAAAATGTCTTGACTGACACATCAAAGTGCTCACTTAAAGGTTGGGGAAATACAAGTTAAACCTTTTGCTCAATAGAGGAGTCAGATTAATTAAGTGAAGGAAATGGCAGCTTTGGTTAATCAATCTGAAATGTCTGCAAGGCTCAAAATACAGTAAGAATAGATCTCCAAGAAAAGGAAGGTCTCCAAAATCCATGAGATGTTATTTTTTTCAATAATAAAGGGAGGCTGCATAACAGCGTATATATTGCTTTTCTTTTAGATGGGAGCATTTTTCTTGTTTGGAGCATTAATCTGTTACTAAAGGCAGTCAAACAATGTTGGCAAATGATCTGAAACAATACTTTATTTCTCTCAGTTATCAAATTATGCAAGATTTTTCCAGATGATGGAAATACTGAAATACATTTGTCAATAGTTATTTCCGAAAGGCTGCTAACGAGTGTATTTTCTTCTTAAAAAGAATTCAACCGGCTCTGTATGTTAGTGACTCTCACTCCAGTAAATACGCACGTTCGCACAATGGATGAGATTTCATAGCCACTACTTAGGGTATAATCAATTGTGTTTAATAAGCAAGGGGAGAAAAACAGGTGGGTAAGAAACATGTAAATGCATATAGACAACTCGCTCCAAGTTCATAAGCAGCTGCTATTCAATCCCGAAGCAATGAATGCTACACATGAATAAAAGAGGAAAAGGCTTTTTTTAAATTCAGACATGCAAAACTAAGTTCTGTTGCAAAGAATTTCTATGTTCCCGTCTTTAAGACCGCTCTTGCTTTGTGTTGGAACAAGGTGCTCAGAGAAATTTTTCTTACGGAATCGGTTGTGATGGATCCAGTACTTGAACATTCATTCAGGCAACATTGTTTAGAACAAATCGAATAAGGAAAGTCCATAGCAGACAAGGCTGTCCTGGTTTACTACACTGAAACACAACCTGATCTAACATGCAGTATGTTCGCCACTTCTAGCGTACACACATATTCTGGATTTGGTTAGTAAAGGAAACATACTTCCTTTTGGGTTTAACAAATTATTGTTACATGTATATAAAATACAGGAGAAAAGACTTTGTCTAAATGGGAAAATTCTAGCCGAGGCAACAAGAAGTGGACAGGTGATTTTTTGCAAGTTCTTTCTGTCCATGTGGCCACATCCTAAAACAAAGTATCAATGCCAAATATAATTGCCATTCAGAGACTATTGTCAGAATACAGTAAAAATACAAGTCCTCAGTAGGTGAAAACCGCGTAGAGGTTACAAACCTTGTGCACGCGATAGTGTTTTGTGTAGTCAGCGCTGTTGTTCCTCTTGTCCAGCAATTTTTCCCTATTGAAAGCATTGCTGAAGCAGCAGGAAAATATCTCAAGTCAGCTTCTGGAGCCCTGGCTTTCTTAGGATGTTCCATTAGACACTAGTTTTTTAATCCAATGAAGGATTAGGCGTTCATCTGTTTCATAAAGACAACTTACTAACTCCTACTCCACGCATTAATACTCTTTTCAGGTAAAAAAATAATCCAAAGATACATTTGATGAGGCATAATAAATTCTGAAATAGTGGTTAGAGGGTCAACGTTCAGGTACTTCAATGTGTCTTTGATGTTCAAAAGCATTAAGAACAATCTACTCTGTCACAAATTAATAGGAGAAAAATAAGTCATTTTATGTAAATATTTAAAATTATATGATGTTTTTGTAACAAATGTCACAATTTCTAACAACTCCTAACAGATTCCTTCCCAGTCAACAGAAGCATCACGCATATTTCAAAAAAAAGAATACCTCTCCAAAATTATCCCCAGTTTTTTTCTGCTTACAGAATCCTAGTCTCGAATAAACTCACTGATCACTGTTTGACTGAAATACCGTAATTTAACAAAATTTTTACAAATTCTCTGTACAAGCCACTAAGTATAAACTTTGCCCCCAAAAGCATACTCTTCAATTTCAGTACTTCTGTAAAAGTTTTTTTAATCTTTCATTTTTACTTATGGCTTATGACCCATTCATATATTGGGTTTTTCATCAGAAAGTGGTAATTGCTAACCAAAAATTTAAGACCAACAAGGCAGTATTGTGCAGATGAGAAATGAGGAAATTTTTAACGTGTAGCAAGTGAAGATGAGCTACGTCCTGTACCTAATTACAAATGAGGCAGAAAAAACCTCACTGAGTAAAAAATTTGCTCTACTCGAGGTAACAGAAAACTCACACTGTTTTTCTTAACAAAAACTAAAAGGCTGCTTGCTCCAATGAGTAATATTTAGAGGTATTTTTACAGTCTGCATCTTTCATTTACCTGTCATTTTCATGTCAGAAAATCAAATGCACTCAGACAATACTAACAAATGGTGTATATGATATTTGTGAACAATGAAAACTGGATGTGCAATGCTGTCCTGGTGTATCTATGCACGTCTGTGTTTACATCTAGGAAAATCTGCCATTATTCTGGTCTGTCATTACATCTTTAGGTAAATAGCTCTGTATCACTGGCATCTTGAAAATGAGTAGACTGGTGCATATTACCAGGCTGCATGGAGAATGAATTTTTGAGCAGAAAAATGACACTTTCTTACAATTGCTAAAATTGATTGAAAAATGCCAATCCCGTGCCTTCTAGCAGACACAGTCCGTACACCACCGCTTTGTTTTTCTTCAGCCTGCAGGGTTCTTTGCCAGGGTCATATTTCCTTCTCTGCTCTTCTGCTTGTCTGAGCCACTGCAGCAGATGATAAAAAGATTGTCCACAGTACTTTATAGATGTATCTGGCTAGAAATCAAAGCCCAAGGAGAGAGGACATCCAAACCACACCTCCTAAAACTGCTTAGAAAGCAAAGCTGATTTTTTTGGAGGGGAGGAGGAGAAGGAAATAATTCTATAAAAAATGTTTATACTGGCAGCTTTTGTTTTGGAATGGATTATGGCTCTTTTCAGGGTTTTTTTGATGAACTGTCATAAACTCCTAGAGAAATCAGACACTCCTCTTATCACATCAAAACATTTTCCCCCCACAGAATATAGCTTCAGTTGAAAGTTTTCGATCAGACGAAGAATAAACACAAGCAGAACAGAAGGTAAGAGGTAAGCGTATTTTTTTCAGGATATAAGAATTCTGCAAGATGCTTATGCTAGTGAGGAAAGAAGAATTTTGCACAAATAAAAATCCATGCTCTTCAAACGACACGCATTACCAGTCCCAGTTAATTAAAGAGTTTACAAATGACTGCTGTTGCTGCTGCAGCTCTGCTCAATCTGAGATACCACATCATGGGGAACTGAAGCAAAATTTCTTTCTGCTCAGCTTAACAGATACTAAACTACTGTTGGGACAGTTCTGAGGAATAAAACTGCTTCAAAGAGGTATGCTCACAACACATAGTTATAACGCAATTTCCTGTTTACTGCAGAAAGTAGGAAGATGACACAATACTGAAGTACATTGGTCTGTAGGAGCTCTTCAGTAGTCTGAACTTCATGTTAGAACAGTAGAGTACCTCTCTGTCAACTGATGGGCTGAAACCTTTCAAAAAACCCCATCTTTAGCAATGCTGAAAATCATACACTTACTAGGTCTTAGCCCCCAGCTCGCATCGACTTTCAATTCTTAATCTTTTCTACCAAAACATTTTTTTCCTCATGGAATGTTCTAATTAAGCTATTTAATCAAATTTATTTTCAACATTTTATTAAAAAAAATAACAAAAATTGAAACAAACATAAAACAACAACAAAACCCCCCACAAACCCTTCCACTCATTTGTTTTAATCAGCGCAGGTCTGTCTGGTAGTAACTTTTTGAGTCCTCAGAACTATTTTCTTCCACAGATCCTTGGTGCCCTGGGGCACCGCTGTGCAGGCAGGTGAGTAACTAAAGCCAAGGGGAGATCAAATGGACTGTACACTCTTTTCATTCGGAGGTGCTTAAACTACTTCGGATGGCCTTGCCTACACTGAAGAATTATTACAAGAAAATCCCATCACTCCCAAAGCTATTTCAGCTTCAGCAGTATCAGTATTGCTTTGGATTTGAGGGGATTGCTCTGTAATAGCCGTACCTTCAACCATATGTGCTCGTATCCTGTACGTTAGCATCTATGTTTGTTAGGGTAGATTTTGTTTATCACAAAACATCCTTCAGCACAAACAACAACTCTTCGTCTCTCCAAATCCTATGGGCAACCTTTATTCAGTCTTCCGTGCTTTTAAGGAACAGCTCTGCATTTCTTCTAAATGACTGCAATAAACCATTTAACAATATTCATATTTAAACTGACCTTTACAGAGAGACAACAAATACACTGTATCACTGACAGAGTGTTGTCCGACCTATCTATCCTTTCTTTTACAAGCTCTGTATACAACTGACTCAGCAACACATCTAGACTTGGTTCATACTGTAAGAGCAGTAAGATAAATTATATTTTAAATTAAGGTCAGGATTTTTCCAGATTCTGTTTAACCTCAATGAGGGAGAACAAATGCTTCTTCTAGATGTGCCACACATCTTCAGATGACAACGTACAGGTCAGTTTTGCAGCCTGTTTTTTGCTTAAGGGATGTGTGAAAGTGTGGTACCTAGTTTTGGAGTTAGTATTTGCAGTACTGATTTCTCACTGCCTAAGATACTAACCACAAAAATTTCACCGAACTCCATGGGCATTTCTCAGCTAGTGTATGTCCTTCACATACATAAGGGCTTTCAGGCACAAGCCTTTTCACTAAACTTTAAGCAGTAAAAAATAAAAAGGAAACAGTAAAGCAATACAAAATACATACACAACTTGAAAGAGAAACTGCTATGTACCTTGAAATAAGGAGAAACCTAGTGGTCTACCAAGCCCAGCTCAGTTCATCGAAAAGGACGGGAAGAAAGATTTTGCCTAACTGCCTAAATAATCACACAGCTCTCATCCTAATTAAGACAACACAAAGACAGCACTTTGATCCCCACTATTTGACTCTCCTTAGTCCGAGATGCTTTTTGTAAGAAAACTGGATGAGATGACATTAGAACTAGTAAAATATACTGAATATAAATCTGTTATCAACTTAGTGCAACTCATGGAGCAGTCACAGATCACTGAGCGTAAGTAGTGTTTCAGGTTTTCTTTTTTTTCCCCTCTCTTTTTTCCTCCCTGTCTACCAGCATAATGGGCCCTTTCACCCTTTATGTTATGTTGTTGTGTTATTTGCATTTTCTACTTCACACAGAGAACTTCCTAATTAGGAAGGCCAGAGTGAGCTTCTAGACTATTGCTGTTTAATACTGTTAGTTTATCTGTTAATTAATGTGCTACTCTTTCCAATCTAATTAGATTTTTTTAATACAAAGATAAGTCAGTGAAATCATTACAAAGAAATATGGAAGGAGGAGGTTGGTGGGAGGTTCAGAAATATTTATTGTTAGAATTTGTGGTGTGTGATGTACACAGATTTGTTACTGTCTCCTCTTCCTCCACCCATGCCCACAACCTTGTCAGGTTTTTGTCAAGAAGGATGCAGTTCATTTCCCACAAATAATTCTTATTCCCACCAGTGAGCTGCTTCTCTTCTCTATCTCCGTCTCTGCCATGCCCCATCTTTTTCCCTTCCTGCTTCTTCCTCAATTTTAATGCCAAGGCTATCTCTTTTTGCATGTTTGCACTTCACGATTAAGTGCCTCAAAGTTCATTTACGACTTTTGTGAAGTCATCCAAAGATGACACTTCACAGATACACTTCTAAAGGGCCAGAGCGCACACACTCACAAGAACTGAAGTCGTAGTCTTGTATTTCACTTACAACACTGTACAGTATGAAAAAGAAAAAAGCTATTGGCCAAACCACACTCCTCCTCTTCAGAATTTAGGGGCCAGGCCAGCTGAGGGGCTGCTGGTGGTGGGAAGTAAGTTAAGATCCCACTGACCAGTACTGCTTACGCCTTTCAGGACCCACTTAGCAGGAAGTTTCTCTGGAAACAAGTAATACTACCCTGGGAATCACTTAAAATTCAATTACCACTCCATGATGCAAGGTAGCAGAATTTGTGCTGTACATACCAGAAGATTCAAAGGACACATCTGATTAGGTATTTTCCTTTGTATTTTTAAATATTAAAAATAAAATTCTTCTTTTAAACTGAAATAAATTTATTTGTACTGTTTTTGAATACTGAAATCAACCACTTCATTAGCCTTTGATTCTTCTTGTAAGCTGCTGTATATATAACACATAGCAATCTTGGACCTTTGTTAATATTTCTGTTTTGGAAACAACATAATATCTAGGGGTTCCTTCTGATATCAAAAGCTATGAAATGCCTGAAACTAAGGGGAATCTTATTTTTGTCATTAATATTCCTAAATACTTTATATATGATGAGCACAAAAAATAAAGGTGATCAACAAAATGCAGTACGCTTGCAAGAGCAGTCTATACAACTTAGAATAAGTCTTTGCAATCATTCATACATTTCATATGTCATATTATACATTGAATAGAGCATGATGAGGGGGAAAATGGTGCACCACTACATCTTGACTTACTGGAAACTAAATTAATTTACAATGTTTAACAATACTCCTTTATTCTCCATCACTCAGAAGTGGCTTTTCTTCCATCTTAAACAGATTCCATTTCATGCACAAAAAAATATTTTCTCTCTGCACTGGCAGCTTGGATTTTTAGGCCATAATAATACTGAAGAATCTAGAACGTTGCCTAAAATATAATTCTGTGGTTGCAATGAGTGTTATCAGTAGTACAGGCAGTACAAATCCTTGTCAAGATTGATTATACACTATTTTAATAATTTTTATAGAGTCAACTAAAGAATTAGATCAAATGTCTAATAATCTGACAGAAAAAATAAGATTGCATGCAACTGGCACCACAGTCTTATTGGAGTTTGGGTAGTTTATGCTGATGCAATACACTAAGAAATTCTGCTTTATTTTTTTCTAAAAGTTACTTTTGCTCATTTCTGCCCACTAAGAGAGCTGTCATTTTATAAAGCTGAGGATTTTTTAATGACAGACTTAACTTTGCAGTACAATTTCTGATAAAAGCCTTAAAAAGTTGAAGACAAAATAAGTAAAATTTATGTAAAACCAGAAGTCATATCCATCCCTCTGTGAAATCTAAAATATTACAACACATACACTAATTGCTTGGTGCCATAAAAACAAAGAGAAAAGGTGGCAAATATTTTATTTTGTAATTACATACAGAAGTCTTAATTTTGAATTTTTACTCTGATAACATGTGGGCTTGTAAAATCAAGTCTAACTCTGGCCAAGCACAGAGAGCGGTGGTGAATGGAGTTAAATCCAGCTGGGGGCCAGTCACGAGTGTGACATACTCACATATGAAGTCATACTCCCATCTATAAGCTTGAGAAAATATGAATCTTTAGACGTCTATATGCTTTGTAGATACAGCCCTAAGTACTCCGATGTCAATAATTCCAAGGATAGTAAAGAACAGGTTATCTTAGTCTAAACTAAATATTGCTAGCAAAGACAATGATCTCAACTCCTCCAATAAACAGAACAGCTCCAACCCTCAGGATCAAGTACACCCTGCCTCAAACTCCAGAGGAAACCCATGTACTTTGCCATCTGATGTGATTATTAACAGATATGGGCTCACCACGGGTGTAGCATGTTTAGAAACAGAAAAACTACAGGCATTATTCCGTACATCTCTTCCTGTCACTTTACCTAAGCCAGTTACAATTTACAGCTATTTTATAAATATTGGCCTTAGATAAGTTCCTCAGAGTTATTCCATGGAAGTTCCCTTGTTGCAGGAAGAAAGCATTTGTACTGCAGAAAATTTATTAATGTTGGGAACCATGCTAAAGCTCTCAGATTTTAGCAAATTTACCTCTGTTCAGAAGTGGCTGTAGGTTTGTCAAAACCTACACAATTTCTCAGAGCAGGTGGAGTTTTCCTAGGACATTCCAATCAACTGTGATTCTGGCATTGCAGAGATGCCTTTAAGTCCTCCCCCGTTCTCTGGTTGTTAATTTCCATCACAACCTCAGTGTCTGACACTAAAATGTTGAGGCACTGCTCCAACTCCAAGTCCCAAGTTAGCGGTCAGGAGCCGTATAAGGCTAGCGTCCAGAATGCTGGCATGGACCCAGTGCTGTATGGTGGGAAGCAGGCAGCCAGCAAAGCTCCAAGTGATGACACAAAATTATCTTGTGTTCCAGTATGTTGTCCAGCCTTCACCCACTCTGCAGGACCCTAGGGCATGTTTCTCCTTTCCCCACTTACTCTCACCCTTCTCTGCCACCCCTTTTCTTGTGTCTCCAAGGTACATGGAGTCACGCAAACTCTATCTATGGAAATTTGATACATACCTTAGAAATGCACCTTAGAGATAGAAATATGGGCTACTGTCATTCCACAGTGCCCACTAAATGACAGACAAAGTTGGCTGTCTCAAATTGTTGTACATATCTCTATTTGTTGCAAAGCCCACAAGGTAACATGGGTGAAACAGTGAAAGGATGATTTGAGACACTCTCTAACTCCTCCAATTCAGTAGAAAGATGCTGTATCCTTACAAAGGCAAACAACGTGGATCCATTTATGCATTTAAACATTTCTACCACAAAGGTACAGATGGTTAGCTCTGAGCAGTTTTCAGAAAGGAATATGCCAAGACTGGAGGCCCTATAATGCTTTTTCAGAACACTTCTAACATGCAACAGAAATGAATGACACTTTGCCAAAACATTTTATTTTATAACATAATTGAACTATCTACCTCTACTAACTTTCATCATCCCTCCTTAAAAAAATTCCATCTTAATGGAATACTTGCATTCCGTTCATAAAGTATTCTGCTGCTAGATTCACAAGCCAGCATGTACTTTGCAGTGTTTTATAAATATGTACTGACAACACCGTCTGACAGTAATTCTAACCTATAATGCCACCCAACTGACAAACAAGACAATCATTATTAGAATAGGCTACACTATTAAAGTAGTAAATGGATAATAAATTCATTTTGACTTACGTAGCTCACATTTATCCATCACAGTAGCATGAACAGACCCTTACTTTGATTCTCAGTTCAGGGTTCGTACCAGAAATGCACTCCTTAGAAAAATCAGACAAAAAGAAGTTCCTACAACTTTGAAATCTTCCAAATCTATCGTAATATGTACAGCAGATTTCATGTTCCAGCCAGCAGGGCTGAAGGTGGCCTCTGTCAGAAGCAGCTTCAATGAGAGGTAGATAGGTGAGTTATGACCATTAGGATGTATGAAGTGAAAGTTTTCTTTTTTATCTCTGTACAGGGTCTGGCTGGGATGAAGTTACATATCTAACCACCTTCACAGCAGCCCATATGGTGGCTGTGCTCCACATCTGTGGCTAAAACTGCGTTAACACACCAGTGTTTCGGTTGCTGTTGAACAGGGTTTGCATGGCATCCAGCCTCTCTCTCCACATACCCCCCCCAGCCGCCAGTGTCAGTGGGCTGGGGGGGACAACAGGTTGGGAGGGGACACAGCCAAGACCCAAACTGGCCAAAGGGACATTCCATATCAAATGACATTGTGCTTAGCAGTGAAAGCTCAGTGAAGAGAGGAGGACGGGGGGACACCTGTGGTTACGGCCTTTGTCTTCCTAAGTACCACGAGGCATGCTGAGACCCTGCTTCCCAGAGAGCGGCTGGGCATCTGCCCGCCGAAGGGAAGCAGTGAATGAATTCCTCTTTACTTTGCTTGTGTGCGCAGCTTTTGCTTCTCTTATTAAAGCTGTCATGATCTTAGGTCACAAGCCTTTTCGCCATCCTTACATTTTTGTCCCCACCCCCCAGGAGGGTGGGTGTACCCACCACAGTCTCCACACCACCTTCAGTTTTATACTGCACCTACTGCTTGGAAAACCTTTTGAACTATCAGTTATTAGCAATCTGACAGTTATTGTTTTGGAGAATTGAAGACAAAATACAAAAGAAAAAAATAGTCAGATGGAAACAACCTCTGTTTGAATTAGACTTGACTAGAAACTAATTTCCACAGAAGTCAGAATAAACACAAAAAATACCTACTTTAAGGTTCATCCAAAAGTTTGGCCCTACAACAGAATTCTTCTCCCCAGGTAGGGAGCATGCCATCTTGTGAACAGCCATTTCTAATACTACCTACTTTTCTTTGCTGCTTTCCAGAGCTATTCCTGACAGTCTGTCCAAGGCTCCGAGCTATGATGGACTCATACTCCACTATGGCCCACAGTGCAAATTTAAAGTGGTTCATACCAGATAATCTCAACTAGTGACTCCACATACTTACTCGTCTGTCAGATCTATACCTTAGGGAGATAATTTGCAGCTTTAACAAGATGAACCTAATATATGCTGGCAGAGATGCACAAATGGGGTAGTATCTGTTCTCAAATTCCTCTGAAGAAATATATTCTTAAAAAATGTATCTATTCACCTTGTAACAGTAGGAAACGGTATTTCTGATAACTATAGGGAATTGAAGAAACGTGCACTTCATTCTACTGTCTGCATTAGGGATACATATATGCATCTGGACCCAGGCACTCCAGAAAGCAGATGGAAGAGAAGAGGAGGTCTTCATCAAGTCTTAAATACCTTTTTTTAATCAGGCTGCAGCAAGAGTCTGGGTACTATAGGACTTCTCCCTGCTTTTCTAATGACCAACAGAGAATTCTTACTACAAATAGATGTCAAGTTTAGAATTTAAATATGAAAAAAAATCTATCCTGCAACATGCTGAAAAGAAAATGACCTTGTATCATTCCTTCCATTGCTCTGTTTCTAATTTTAAATGTTTCCTTTGTGTAGTTCAGGCCATGCTCAAACACAAAAAATCCTTACACTCAGGAAAATAACTACCACCACTGCTAAGCTGCTAGGCAAGATTAAATCGTATAATTTATGTATTCTTCTCTGAATATATTGATCCCAGTACAACACTTGCTGGCTGAATCTATAGTTTATAAATTATATCTTTAGCCTTATTGTTCAAAATCTTATTATTTTCTTGCTCTTGAGCCACCAGAGAACATGCCGACAGTCATTTAGACTCCAATTGATAATACCTGGGGCCTGAGACCATGAATCTTTTTTATAGCTTGTTGATGTATTATGTATGTGACTTTCTTTTGGCAAAGTCAGTATCTAACACTAATATTTTGTATCAGAAGCATTTGACAGTATGTACAAACCGAACATCAGGACAGCTTTTCCTGCTTGTCTCTTCTCAGGCATTTATGACCACACGCCATTTGACAGTCCACAATATAAATGTTCATGAAAATAGAAATGAAAACAAAACACAGTACACTAAATACATCAAACACCAGGCTGCTGAAACAGAGGAGGCAGAATAAAGCTCTTACTGACTACTGAGAGACCACAGATGTACTGCACCTGATGGGTGGCAAGCCTTCAGCACTGGGGAACACCCAGGTACCACTGCAAGGTTTGCCTGGTTGTGTTTGCTGTACAGACATGAAGAAACATGCGCATTGTGAAAGTGTTCTGCTTTTTAAACGCACCCCTCGTGGCCTTTTCTCAGAAGATGGTTTCACCATGTGCCTAAGTTCCTCTCCATTTCAGCAGAGGGCCAAAGCCCGTCCTGCTCAGCTGTTGTCCCTCTGCCTCTGTTTCCACTCACCCAGACTGAACTGACCAGCCTCTTCTGACGTAAGCTAACAGCACCATTTTTCGTCTGAGTATCTCAGTTCTCCTTATATGCTTTCCTGCATTAGATGTATATTGTTTCATTTTTTTGTAAAATCCATATGACTTTTGGACAGCTTCCAAATTACTACAATGGTGGTTCACTAAGAAAATACCTCACTGTGGATATTGCTATTACCAATGGACATACAGTAATAAATCTCAAATAAGAACCTGATATGACTGGTACTGAGCTGCTAGAAAAGAACTAAGCCTTTGTATAAATGTGGGTTTTTTACTCCTGATTACCCAATGCACACAGTCGAAGGATAATGTCGTTCTTACAAAGGTAAACACTGAAGTATCTATCTCACGCCTGTTGAGCTGCAACATAAGTTATTTTTTGGAATTTCAAAAATATTTATCTGTTCTTCTGGTGAACCGTAACAAATGGCAATTCAGTGATTTTTATTAGATAATGTAATAGAATTACATTAGTACAGATTCTAAGAAAACACATCTCTGGATATTGTCAGAAATTCTTTGTGCTTTGACATTTCATTCATGGCAATAAAAAGGAATATTTTAGAATACTTCATTTTCACTATGCAATACATAGCAATATAGTAACACACTTAAATTTTAATTTTTACTCTGAAAAATGTCAAGGGTTTAGAAATGTTTCCTTCACTTTTTTTGTGTCCATCTGGGGAATTTCACAGTGCTTTGAAAACAGCTGCCACTTGCCTGGGTTCTGCGAGCAGGAGACCAGGAACTTGGCTGTCCTTTGCTTTGCTCTGTACAGTCCCCTTGCTAATGACCAGAAGCACACGGAACCTGGGAGCTCTGCTTCTTTCAAGATACTTCGACTCTGACAGAATTTTCTAGGAAGCAGACACGGGCATGACGCAAATCTAATAGAGGTATGTATTCTAATTGAACATCATTCTGTGAAAAATAACTTTTTAGATGTAATACAAATCTATGGGTAACTATGCTCTTTTTACCAAGTGTTATAAAATACAAGCTCGCATTTCAAATAAGAATGATAGTTATTTTGCCATATATGGGTAAATAACCTAAGTCATCAGAAGCTCTTGAATCCTGCTAAGCAAGCTCATGCATCTGTTCAGCACAAAGGTATAAGATATGATCCTTAAATGATCATTTTTTCATGTATACTGAAAGAATATAAAAATAATAATTAGATAAATAATATTTACAGACTACGCTGCTCATTTATCTGTTTCAGCTGAGCACTGTATTGAGTCTACTGGAGTCTGCCTCTTGCTGACTCATCAGAAAATTACTAACAGTTTTACAAAATGCGAGTATTTTGAAAAATCTGAAGGTGGAACATTAGTGTTCTAGGATAACCATGAAACAAAAAGGATATCTCCTGAAAGGCACATTCCATAAAAAGTAATTCTGAAGAACAGAATCATTTTCAAGATAAATACAAAGTCTTAGAAGACTCCTCTATAGGAATCAGAATGCTTTTGTGCATAATTACCCCGTGACAGAGATGAATTACTAACTTTTTACAGCTTAGGGACAATAAAATAGTATGAAATGGGAATTGTGGACCTGACTTCATACCGTATTTTGTTAGCAAAGCTAGATACTGAAGATTTTTCAGAGAATCTAATGGTTAAATGCCTAAATGTCACCGTTCTGAACATCATTATGTATTTTTATGCTTCTTCTTGTTATCTGTACCTCACCAGTAGTTTACTTATATTTAAAAAAAAATAAAAAAAAAAAAAAATCTGAGTGCACTGAAAAATTGCACTAGAAAAGGCACCAAGAAAATGCAATAAAACATATGGAACAGTTTTACTTCCGTGAATCATTTCTGTCATCCAGTGGAAGTGCTGAAGGGTGTGGCCAGGCAGTAAAAGTTTCATTATCATTACAGGCAAGCTGCGGTGGAAAAATTTAATGGTACAAAAGACTCTTTAGCTTATCCAATACACAAGTGAATTTCTGCCAAGAATGTCTCCCGTGAAAGAAAATACTCATTACGAATTCTAGTCTCTGCTTTCATGTAAAGGAAATTAATGGGAATTTTGTCTTACTAAGAGATGCTGAACAAGGTTCTTCATTAACATCTAATTCATAGCTCCTGAATAGAAATAGAAAAGAATATGAGGAATACGATTAGATACACAGATGCAAGAAAATGAGAAGAGAACACAAGTTGCTTCAAATTTAACCTACTGTGTCATGAAATTGCAGGGCATCTAAAACAAAAACCACCTGAGATATAAGCACCTAATGAACTGTAGGAGACAGTCACAAAGAAATAGAAACTTAAAACTCTTCTGAAAGTAAAGTTTTAAATATTTCTTTTTAGCAGCACTGTGATGCTGGTTTAGCAGCATATTCTTAATTTGCACAGTATTTAAATCTGATTTGGTTCATATTACTTATGTAAGAAAATGTTTGAGAGTAAGAATTAAACTTTTATGCCTTACTGTTCGTTTGTACAAGGCCACCCGAAATTTATTTTTGGCAAGAGTTCCAATATTGAAGTTTTATTCACACCTAGAAAGTGTGAAGTGTTTTCAGGATTTTGTGCTTTACTCATGTTGGAATGGTAACCTTGCAGGAGCCAGGCTGGTTATCTGATCCTTTCAAGAAAAAGCTGATCACTCTGCTAAACAGAAACCTGGTAATTAACAGATCCTATTCCAATAGCTCTCTGACTAACACCTCCAGCTTCATGGTCAAAGCATATGACAAGGGCTTACACAGGAACATGAAATAGCATGCTGGGTTCAGCTTAAGTAACAGGGTAAACGAAAGTTTGTTACAAAAAAAAGGATGATGGACAGTGGAAAAATGGGAATGCTACGCACAAAGCTTTAAATAACAAATTACAGAAAATAGAGTGAAACAACTTCAGTTAGATAGGGGAAAAATTACAGTGCCCCTGTAACGCAGCTTTATAGGTTTCAAAATTTTACACAGCTACTGGCAGCTAGTTTCAAAACAGCCCCGTTGACATTCAGTCACCAGTACCAGTATCGTTCTTACTTGGAAGGTTCCCTGTGCAAAGCAAATAACTATCCTTGGAGGTCACAAATGCAGGTCACTACAGTCAAGCCTCATATGGAAAAGGGCTTTTCTGCCAATCTGAGTATCCAGTTATGGATAGGTACATAGGATATAACCCAGGTAATTCTTTAAGCTGTGGCCCATCTGACACTGAAGAGCAAATGCTGTCTAATCACAGCCACGTTCTGGAGAAACTATTTCTAGTGAAGTACGAAGAGCCAGAGTAATCCTACTCCTTTTATACAGGCTGTTAACTTTAAAACATTCAGGAAGAATTTTTCAATGCAAAGTTCCCAAAATTGATTCCTAAATGCTGACAAGTCTTTCTGCAATTGTGTGAAATGGCACACATGAATTATTCAAATTCTCTAAAACAAGCAGTGTGCAATACTTAGTGAGATTTATAGGCACAGAGAACTTTGAAAAAAACTTTTTTTTTTTTCTTTTAAGTCTTCAGACATAGACTGAGAAATTTAGGATAAGGCATGCAAACTTCGATGGCAGAATTTATTGTTCTCATCATGTAACAAGGCAACAAGACTAAACCCTAATTATCCTAGTCTTCATTCTGGAAGAGAAGGCATAGATATCATTGACCAAAAAATACCCTTCTTTCACATCCTATGCAAATGTCAATGAAATAAATGAGATTTAAAAATGATCCCATGACCCTATCATTGCAAAAAACATGAAACAGATAAGTAGAAGTAGCCAAGAACCTAAAGCTCAGCCTCTCTCACACACACTAGCAAAGAATTGACCATTTCCAGCCCCAGAAACTTTACAGAACTGAGGACTGGACATCAGCCTGCCAACCCAACCCACTTCCAGTACAAGAGTTCATCCCTGCATCCCACTACTACCAGTGCTAATGCATTTCTTCTGGGAAGCATCTGATCTCATGTCATTCGAGACAGAAGAGTGTGCTCTGAAATGGTTGTGTATCTTCAGTTTACTTCTACGACCAAACAACAGACTACCAACTCGTTTTTCTTCTGTTTGTTTTAAACTTATAGCTCCCCAGGTTTGTACGGATTGCACATGACATGCAGAAATTGTTAACATGATTTAATTATGACAATATTGTTACATATTTTAAGCTTTTGAGCCTTAAGCAGATAAAAAAAGACTTCCACTAACACATCATTCCAGACTACCTCTTATTAACAAAATACCAGCTTGATTCACGGGTCTTACTGCAATGACTGTGAATAAAGTACCAATTCCTTTGCTTTATTTCTGACACTGTGTTTATTCTGGGGCCAAGACATTTTTTTCTTCTTTTTTTTTTTTTTTCCCCCACAAGACTGAAGTCATATTCTCCAAGCAGTAGACTAAAATGTCACATTCACCATATTCTGCTCTGAAACACCTGGACAAAGGTTTTTTTGATACAAAATGCCAGCAGAACTTTGGGGGATTTTGTGTGTTGCGAAACATATGCTGAATACACAAGTAATTATAAAAATTAGTCACTACTTTTTAAAGCAGACAATACATGATTGTAAATGTTCAAAATGGCTTAAACATTTGTTTCCAAATTAGTGAGCGTACTCTCCTTGGAGTCATAGCTTGTTATTTGTGATAACAATTAAAATCACAAAGTACTTTTTTCCTCAAAAAAGACAAAATTTTTTTCTCCACTCTCTCTTGTCCATCATCAGCCAAAAAGAACCATGATTTTCGAAGTTTATTAAACTTCAAAACTGCGTAATGGCAATATATGTCAGTTTTATTGCTTTGTTTGTATGTAAAAAGTCTAATTAGCATGTGTAATTTTTAATCAAATGAAATATAAATCCAGATTTTGATATAAGATTCAGAAACTTTAATAATCTTTTTTCTTATAAAGTTCAATTTAATGTAGAGTAAGGTGTTTGTTAGAGATCTATAATATATGAAGCAACATCTAAGCAAAGCTGATTTACTTTTAGAAAGAAAATACAAAGGTTGGGAAACACCTACACTACATTTTTGAACACAACAGAAGTCCAAGTCATTTTGTTTTATAATGTTGTTCACAAAAGTATGAAAAATCCTGAAAGACAAAAGGCTGAACTAAATCTAAAGCAGAAAACCACTAAGCTGAATGAATAACATGTCTGACAGAGGAGTTGGGGACTGAAAACTGGTGGATCTGAGGAGAGGTATCAGAAATTGGGCCTACCTGATGGACAAGACCGAAGGACTTGCATCACCATTCATTTTAGAACCCAGGATTTAATACAGATGCCAGAGGGGAAGAAGAAGAAATAAAGAGCAACCCTTATTGTAAAACTACGCATTCATACCCCCGGCTCTAACTCCTGCGCTATCCCCAGAACCTGCTTTATCACCACTGACCCTGAACGTGTAAAGCATACACGGCCACAGTGAGTCAGAGAAAGGATCCTGTCGCCCTGTCACTACGGCCACTTCCAGCTGGGTTTGGACAGCCCTTACAATGACAGACTGCCAGCTTTCTTTCCCCTATTCATCTTGTTCCTTCTCCAGCTCATTTCCCCTTTTTCTTTTTTAATTTGCCTTTCCTCTTTTACCCATTGTTAAAAAAATACTCCTCTCTGGAAGCAACCATGTAGTTTGCACGGAGTAATAAGGCAGTCTGTAAAGTGTCTTCAGCCACACGCTGGTGGTGTAGCTTTGCTGGGTCAACAAAGCAGTTGACAGGATCAACTATATGTACGTGCAGTTAAGTGTCTATTTTATCACGTAACTTCTGTCGGAACCATTTTTAGCTTTACTCTGATCCTACGCTTTGGTTTGATATTCTATTGTAACATTTTATTAAGCCGATATTATTCTTCTTTGTTTGTATTATCTATTACGAAAGTTCATTAAAAATAGTCATAGTCTTCAGATGAAGCTGGCTCATCAGCAGTCTCTTCAGATAGTACCTTAGTATCTGAACAGAAATTCCAGTTCTTATTTCCTGAGATTCAATGCAGTTTACAACCAGATAATAGTGACCGCATGGTTAAGGTTTGAGTTCAGAAAGCCAAGTCAAGAAGAAAGTCATGCCTGAAAGCTCACAGCAGACTGATACACTTTGAAATATCAAAGTTGCAAAAAGTGACTAAAAATATATTCCATGCCAATGTTCTTAAACAACTGAATTATATAAGCTCTACTCTTGAGCTGTGCAACCTATAACCTGCGTAAAGTTAAAAAAAATTATCTATTGTGATTTTCTTTAAATGTTGCAAGTTCTTTTGTTTGTGATTTTCAATACTGTGTTTTCTCCAAGCTGTGAACTATGGCCTTGCTATTGTTCCCCTAAAGTCAAGGGAAACTGCACCTCAACAAGAACAAGGAAAATATCTTTGAAAAACTATGGCACAAATTCATAAATATCCTGCTACTATTGGTTTTAGCACTGATGGCTGAAAATTTTTCAGCAGCATGTTTTTCATCAGAACATGCTGATTCTTTAACTTCAAACTGTCAGTAGAAAAATGGAGAAAATACAAAACTAAACTGCATTAAAATCTGTTTTTTAAAACGTGTAACAACTAGATAATAGATTTCAGATTTTACAGAAAACAATTATTCATCATGGAGATATTTTGCTCCTGTTCTTTAAAAAACTAAACGTTTTCAACTGTTAAGAAGGTAAAACAACAAGTTTAAAAAACAGATACGAAATGCTAATTGGCTTTTCTCACATAGCTGTGCAAGAAACTTTTCCAGATTATCAGATATCCTTAGGAACAGGAAAAAAAACCCAAACTTTCAGCCTATTCTAGTATTATTTCAGAGAGTTGCTTTTCCACAGTTCAGCAGGATTTGAATTGGTCAAAGTATTTTTCCCTTCAGCTCAAACTAGGGATTCTATTGGAACCACAGAAACTTCTACACCCAAATACAAGAATAATACTCGCTTTATCTATCTACTAACATAAATAAAACTGAAAGTATACGGAAAAGACAGTTAAGATTCCTCCTGGGTGAAATAGCCTGGGGGTATGCGCCTTCCTAGCTTGATAAAGTTTCTCTCTACAGCAGGATGTAATAAAAGGAAGAGTTAGGTTTATTTACAACGAGTATTTAATGTCTGCATTATGACAGAAGATCAATTGTTCAAATCCCCTGACTTTACCTGTGGAAAATACAGTATTATAAAGAGGTATTTCATTCACTGTGTCTGCAGCTGTCCTAAGACATAGCTGTCAAACTTCAGGTCAGAATTTAGGTGGAATAATGCAAAATTAAAGTTTTTCAGCAGAATTGCCAAATAACACAGAGATGTGTTCAATTTGAAGTCTCGCATCTCATCACCCGCAGCACTGTATTCTATTAATCTGTCATGAATAAACCAGCCCTCTAGTATACTTTTGCTGGTAGGAAAAGTAGTCTGCTTTATTTCATCTGAAAGTCCCTTTGGCAAGAGAAAATATGAAGACATATTGCATAAAAATGGTGTAAGCATTTAATAATCAGCTAACAGAAAGCCTGTGGTGCGAAGACAACAGCTCTCATTACAAGTCTGCAAAGGAAAGACTTTCAATAGGCTTCTTTCCCCTCTGCGACCTCCAAAATAGACACCAAATTAGCAGGAACCTTCACCAGAGTGCAAGGTGTGGTACTGCCTTCTTCCTATTCACATATTGGGTGAGTTTTACCAGTGCCTAGCTTAGGTTAACAGACACATACTCACTGCCTGGGCAACTGTTCTGCTGGTTTGCTCATAAAACCAACATTGTATACAATTAATACTTGTGATGAATCGTATTACAACTAATGATGAGAAACATACCCCTCTGAAGCTGTGACAAGTAATCTTAGTCCTAAATTTACCCTAGTCCTTTGCTGAATTTTGACTGGGGTGAAAGATGTGCCTTCAAGACTGAATCTGAAGTTTACCACATATCCTGAATCTGACATTTCCAAAAGTTACCTCAAATTTAGGTGTGTCTATTATCACATATTCATACTTTAGAAAGAATGATACAGATACCGAGGGGTGCTGAGCATTCTCAGCTTCCAGCAAAAAAAACCCAACTATGAACAGCTCAGCTGAAATCACTCTAACATTTTTCCACACATGAGAACTGCCAAACCATTCTCACTCCCAAATGGCCACACACTGATTGTCTAAGTGCATAAAAGGGACTCTGCGTTTCTGCTGTCATTCCAAATTCTGAACAATCCTGAACTTTCCCTTTGTTTTTCACAGTGTGTTTATGAAAAATCAAACAAAGAAGGACTGGAATCATGAAACTACAGACATTTAAAGCCACAAGAGAGCAGTCACAGAAGAGACTTTCCGAGAAAAGAACTGACAACACACAGGAGACGAAAAATAGGTCACCAAGAGAAAGGTTGCAATGATAAACAGCTGAAAGGCAGAGTTTACTAAGTTCCTTTTGACTCTCCTAGTACAGCAGTCAATAAAAGCGCAGTACTGAAGATGTTTATGAAAACAGTTGCCTCAGTTTAACAACCATTTACTGTAAAACATCAATAAGCTGAATGAATGAACATCATAACTCCCCAGTAATGCAAGAGAACTCAGCTGAATTTATGACTGTAAATCCTCACTACCTGTTGCCCTTTTAGCATGCACTGCAGCTCAACAAGCTTTTCTCAGCTCACACTATCAAGAATATCCTTGACCACACACAACTACAAAAACATTCTCCCACCTTACAGAAAACGAGCAGCTACCTTCTCTGATGAGTACCTGTTTATTGAAAGTTTGCATCGCTCTAATGTTTCATCACCACTTAACAAAATACCCTGGGTCTGATATTTATACGCTAATTTTTTTTAAATTTTAGGTGAAAGGTCTACTCCAAAGTTTACAGAAAGCAAAAGATAGTTCCTACTGATGTTAGTAGGCTTAAGCAGAGGAACCACTTTGCTACTAAATCAAGTGAACCACCAAAGCAAATCACTACACAAGGTGCATCTCCAAGCTTTCACACAAGCTTAGTACGTAAATACCAGCTGTTGCTAACCAATCCATTATACTGTTTTAGATAAGGAAATTATTGTCCTTCTAAGCATGTTTTTATAGGTTTGGTTTCAGAAAGCCAGTTTCTCAAGTTCTTGAATTTACTTAAAGCTAAAAGGACAATTAAATACATACGGTCTACAAGAAAAAAGCAATAAAGAACATGACTGTATTGAAAGAATAACTCCAATTACCTTGCCAATCCGGAAACAAAAAGACAGAAACAGTACCATGCAGGAAAGTTTCTACAGAGGATTTGTGGGTTCCCATATAAAGTTATTCATTATTTTACAATAATCAATATGAAACTATAAAATCCTGGCAGATAAAATCTGATGAATATGCAAAATTACACAGATACTGAAATTTACTACTTCTCCATTTCCAAATTACTTACATGCTTTTAAAAATTTTGTCAAAATTCTTCATTATTTAAAGACATAGTTTTAAAAATTGCTAAGCACTTCCATGAAGAGGTCGGGTTTCTAAATTTCTAGATAGTTGTTGCCGTCTGGCCTCAGCTGGCAACACCAAGCCACACAAGTGCTCTCTCTCCTCCCCCCTCCCTGCTGGGACAGGGAGGAGAATCAGAATGAGAAGGCAAAAGTTGTGGGCTGGGATAAAAACAGTTTAACACACTGGCAAAGGGAGATGAAAATCACAACAATAATACTAATAAAAAGAATATACAACATGCAATGCTCTCACCACCTGAAGCTGAGCTTGCTCCTGAGCAGCAAACACTCTCCCTCATCCAGGTCCCCACTGAAGGGCTGAGCAAGGCACCACATGGCATAGAACGCCCCATCTGATTGGCTGCCTGGGTCAGCCAAACAGCTGCTGGGGAGATCCCGCCCTGCCCCGCCTAACCCAGGATAGCAGGCACAGGAAGGACTCAGCTGTTCCCTCAGGAACAGCTCAGACCAAGTATCTGATGTAGGTACGCATCTATGTATTTATGGGCTATATGCCATAGCTTCATGTTCCTAATGAATGTAGATCTCACAATTAAATTTGCAGTGAAAACACACTCAAAGATTAGCTCCAGATTTGAATGTGAATTTTCAGTCTTCACTTATGGCTGTCATTTCAGCTTATACCTTGTCAGTACTTTTAGCTGACTGAACATTTGCCAAATGTTAAAACAGTTTCAAATGTAATTGATACATGTAAACATATGAACATACTTAAGGAAATGTTTTCATTAGAGTAATTACCCAGTTTCACTGTGAACTTCTAAAGGATACACAAATTCTAAATGTCCCATAAATTCTTAATCTTTAAAATGTAGATAAATTTATTTTTCACATTTTTCTATACATTTCACTAATATCACATGCACTATAAACAAGAGAGGGCTATAAGGGCTTTAATAATCTATGACATATAATGGCATTCATAAAAAATCTAAACTATCGTTGTTTATAGCATTTTCCTTCACTTCAATCTGCACCAACTACAAACAAGCACTTAAGGGATTTCTGTACATCTTTTCTATTCAATGAGTGACCCATGAAACCACCTGAAGATCCAGAAGAAGTCGGTAAAATAACATGAACTATATTAAAGAGAAAAATATTCAGTATTCAATTGTTTTCCTCTGCAGCTCAGAACAATGAGAAGCACTCCAGCACCATGGAGCTTGAAACTTTTCGTCAAATTCTCTGATAAAGTCCTTGCATCTGAACAGAGCCAATATTCTACCATACACATTGTGTGGGACACTTTTCCTGCCATTTGTCAATGAATAAATTCTTCTGACAGCCTTAGAAATGCTTAGACTAAAAGAACAGCAGCAAAGGATCCAATCTCAGAAAGCTTATGTGATGCCTGACGGCATCATAACTGAAGCCATTAAATCTAGTGGGTTGCTTAGTCAAGCCAAAAATTTGTTGTCTTTTAGTATAATTCACTGGCACATGAAAAAGACCCAGAAGATCATCTGACTGCCTATTTCTCTATGGACCTTTAGAAGTTACGAGAACTACTGGAGTGGATAAATGTCAGTGGCACACTGTGGGTACCTTTGTCTCATTCTCCAGTGAGCTGCGTCTTCAGGAGACGCTGGAGAGAAAGGTAAGCATGTCCTCTTGGGGTGGGGATACCATCAGGACCATTGGAGATAAGCCAAGGGTTGGCACAGCACTGTCTGAGGGTGGCAGAGCTAATAGGAACATTTACGCTGCTCCAGGGAGCACTAAGGGTTTAGGAGCACATCTGAAACGCTTGTACTCCCAACACACCCAGTATAAGAAACAAATTAACTCAAAGCGCTGCTCTGTTCCCAGAGCTCTGATGTCCTTGATTTGGTGGAAGAAGTCCCACGAATGGAGTGCTGGGATGGAAGGCTACAGGCTCCTCAGGGGTGATAGGCAGGGCAGGCGAGGTGGGGGAGTTGCAAGGGAGAGGTTTGATTGTACAGTCCTTACGGTTACGGATGATGTGATGTTGGGTTCGATGTAGCTTGAGAATTAGCACAACTAGGCCGCTTAAGCAAAACAGTGTGATTTAACAGGCTTGCTGGAAAGGACAGCTAAGAATAGCCATTGAGAAAGTTCTGATAGCGCACATGATGTGGGTTAGCAAAATAAGATGTGTTCAAGGACGTGGAGGCAGTCTGTTGCTACTAGCGTTAGTGCATAGTTGCCAATTATAAGGGAATGTGGGGCGTGTGAACAGTGTGTGATTTATGTCTGTAGCCTATCCGATGTAAGCGTAATCGTGTGTACAGATATGG
>Ga0065711_1034245_pt1 | contig 24095 bp, 19 predicted proteins | sample Hoacrofraction12_FD_59098 | JGI IMG/M metagenome (GOLD analysis project Ga0065711, IMG submission 59098) | Hoatzin crop microbial communities from Cojedes, Venezuela - Epithelial fraction 12 v2 (version 2) | ecosystem: Host-associated > Birds > Digestive system > Esophagus > Crop | place... | reverse complement strand
GGGGGGGGGGGGGGGTGCGCGCGTGCACATGCGCACATAGAAAGGAAATCAAAAAAGTGAGAGCTGATGCAAAAACCCATCAAGATATGAATCAGTCCTGCCTAAAGAATGATCTAAACAGCCTCAGACTCTCCTCCCAGACACATTCTGCTCCTCTGGGCTTTAAAATTTCCACCTCCTGCTGTCCAACGTATCAAGCACGGGAAGCAAATGAAGGGAAGGCGGCCCTTAAGTGCAGGCTGTATTTTTTCCTGTTCCTAAATTGTAAATATACAGTGGGGGCAAGAAATGCCCAATCTAATTAAGAACAGTTGAGAAGTATGGAGACAGGGTCCTCCCAATGGGAATGCTGCAGGTTAAAGACGTTAAAAAGTGGAATGTTCTGTCTAATGAGGGAAGTTTAACATCATGAGCACACTTCCCACTGGTGAGGCACGCTGGGAAGAAGGGATTAAAGACACAGAAGACACGGCTGTAGGGCAAGAGCAGGTGTGTGCTTGGCTTCAGCGATGGCTGAAGTAAGGGCAAGGTGTTTTAAGGTTTGCACCTCAGGGTAGCGGCTCAAAACGTGGTCCTGAAGGGATCCTGCATTGAAGCCATTATCCTAAATGAAAAGCCAGCTTGCCTTGCTTCCCTTCCCTCTGTAAGCGTGGGGCTCTGAGACGTGGCTGTGCCACCATCAGCCCTTTGCTGCCTCTACGAGGGGGACTCCAAGCTGGGAAATAAAGCAGTGCTAACTCCACTAGCAGGGGTACTGCTCCTCAGAAGAGGCAATATTGAAAATATTTTCGTTCTTGGTTCACCACACACGAGCTGGAGTACAAAGCAGCTAAGTCTGGACTGACGGTCACGGTAGTGGACAGCAGGACTGACCCATAGCCCGGTGTGCCCCAGTCGTGGGGATGCACCGTCTCCCACCCCAAACGCCCTGTCCTTTCCACCACATACGCAGGCACGGAGGGAACCGGCAGGTCCCCTCCAGCCGAATGGCCGGGGCACCGGGACGGTGGCACACTCCGCAGCCTCCCTCTGTCCGCTCTGCAGACACAGCCCACAGGTCTGGGAAGGAGACAGGGAGATGTCGCAGGGTGAACGGAATAGAAATCACACTGCACGGGGGAGATGAGCATCAGGCAAGGAGAAAAACCCTGAGGACTGGAGATGCAACCCAAGGGATCTGAGAGGATGAAAGCCATCTCCACACAGATGCCTGCGGGCTCTCAAGCAAAGCGTACAAGCTGTTTTCTACAATGCAGCTCTTGCAATGATGTACACTAAATGTACCCACTATTTGGAGATTTCTGACAGCACACCCAATACCACAAAGCGAGCCCGCACCTGCATGGAGCATGTGGCTGTCGCGTTACAGCAGGACCTTCCACCCGCTACCAGCACCTGGAAGACAAAGGTCTCCCGCTCCCTTGGCCATGCGTTAGCCATAAATAGACACGAAACCAAACAGGAAGGCTGCAAGGTGCAGTTCTTCACTTACGCAGCATCAGTGCCGGATAAAGCACTCATCAAACATTTTCTAGCCAAAAGGACCACCTCCCCTTTTGGGTGGAAAACACAATCCATGAGCAGTCTGTAGCTCAGGATAACTAGACGGCTGCAGGCACACAGAAAGAGAGAGAAGGATGAATAAAGCACTTCAGTTTTGGTCTTTTTTTTTTTCTTTTCTATTCTTCTATTGTGATTGCACTGAGCTTTTTAACCAGGTGCAGGGACTGGGAGAAGGTTGGATTTACCCTGCTTAGATGTCCAGGTCTGCAGCTAACCCCTGTGCTGGGGAAGTCACCTGAAGCCGGTGTAGCAAGAGGGGCAAAAGGTTGAGCACCACTAGTGAAATAATTTAATAGCTTTGCTTCAATTTACCTGAAAGGCCTTCACTATCAATTCTTCCAAAACGTGAAGTGTGTTAGCCTGTATGGCAGCTAGTTAAAAGCAGAGAAGACATCATTTATACTTGTTTACTTCTTACTGGAATTAAAACGTTCTCAGTAGGTTTTTTGAGGGACATTCAGCACCTTCTCAAGGCATAGGGAGCATCAGTCATTTGCCTGCTTGTTAATTTTAGATTAAAGGATTTTACTTGCAAAGGGCAAGGAAGAATGGCAGAGAGCTGGTTGGGTTTTGTTCTTTATTTTCAGTTGTGTAGCCTCTAAAGCTAAGGAAAAAAGAGAGAAAAGCTTCCCCTCCACTCTGTTTTTAGCAGAATTTCAGCTTCATGGAGATACTAGATCCCAGCTCCCCGTTCATACTCCTTCCCTGAGCTGATGGAAAGCCTTCATCCCCAAACTACCTGTACATGAAACGGGCCGAGGGCCTGGCAGCTACCCTGGCCACCTCCCCGCATGGCCCTACGTCTTCAGCCACGCATCGAGGGGCACGATCCCTATTGCAACCGGTGTCCTGCCCCCCCACATTGTCCTGGTCTAGTCACCCTCACAACCCCTGTGACGGAGACTCTGCCATTAGCCCTGCTTTAGCGACCAGAGACGCGAAGAGTGTCACTAAGCATTTTTTTGGAGCCCCAGCTTAGTTACTTCCCATGGACTTCAGCTATAAATGCGCCTAAATGCCGGAGCCACATGCCTTGCTGGATGGACATGCCTTTCCGTCTGAACATGAGGAAGAACTTCTTCACTCTGAGGGTGACGGAGCCCTGGCACAGGCTGCCCAGGGAGGCTGTGGAGTCTCCTTCTCTGGAGACATTCAAGATCTGCCTGGATGTGGTGCTGTGCAGCCTGTTCTAGGTGACCCTGCTTCAGCAGGGGGTTGGGCTGGGTGACCCACAGAGGTCCCTTCCAACCCCGAACATTCTGTGATTCTGTGACACAGGAGCCGGTGGCACAGACCCCAGCCTCGCCCTCCCTAAGCTTTCAACGTGCTTTGGCATCTCCTCTAGTTTCTGCAGCAGATTAAAGATGGAACAGAAGTGCAGGAATCCCAACAGAAGAAAGCTGTTTCCTTGGAGCCCAAGGAAGAAATTAACACAACAAAGAACCCTAAGAAATCAGACAACGTGAACTTGTGCAGAGCAATCCGCTCAGCAGCAGCCCCGGGAAGAAGATAAGATCTCCCACCTCGCCGATCCCACCACCCCAGCCACCGACAACTGCCAGCCACGTGGGGACGGCGGTGGCCAGCCCGTGTCCCCAGCCCTGAGAGGGCCCCTGAGCAGCAGGCAGCTGGCCTGCAGACTGCTTGAAGACTCGTCGCCTTCCCCGTTTCCTCGGTTGTGGCCGGGCGTCCCTGCTCATGTGGCAGTGGAGGGGAGGGAGCGCGCCGGGTCCTTGTGTGCATGCGCTTTGGGATCGCAGCGGCCGGGGACAGGAGAGCCACCGACCCACACACGGACTCTGCCTCCTCCCTAGCACCACCACCCAGCACAGGGTCCTTACCAGCCCCTCAGCCCACCACGGCAAGACGGTGGAGCAGCTCGGCTCAGCGTTTTGTTTAAAAGACAGCGCTTTTCCTCATGTCCCTTCCCCGGGCGCATGGCTGCGGCCCAAGAAAGTTAGCAACGAATTCTTGGGAAGTGGCTGTTGCTGCAAAAATAAAGTATCCATTAATGCTAAAAAACTTTTTTCATCTCTTTGAGGGGAAAACACATACCACATGATTTCCAAAAAGGAGCTGGTCTGGTTTACAAATACAGTACATTAATAGCTTTGTAAACATTTATTCAGGATGACAGCTGACTGCAACATGTGGCATTAATTAGAAGACTCAGCAATGTAGCATATTAAGAGCTAAGTTAAATCTGAATTAGCTGGGTTTGTTGAGACTAAACACCCGTGGGGGAAGTCCTCGGATCTAATACATTATGACTCACTTGACACGGGAGACCCACAGGCCCGATTCCCAATACACTGGGGGGCCCTTATTCATACTCCATCTCCGCACACGAGCTGCAAACTCTCCAGATACCATAGATCAGAGGGTGTTGATGTTGGGACGTTGCGACAGAATAGGGCGCGTGACTCCCTGGCTCCCAGCTCCCCTAACCTTCCTCAGGAGGTAGTGGACGGAGACAGCGCGAGCTCGCTTCTCCTTTCAGACACACAAAAAAGAGCGCAGACAGGGAGGGAGAGGATTTTACATCCCCCTGGGCTTAGGGATCTTGCTCAACGCTCCCACACAGTCACCTTCCCGGGCATGGGTGACACAGCTTCTGTGGCATATGCGTTTGGTCGACGGTGCAGCTGCCCGGGGTGCTCGGCGTCACCGGTGCCACGAGGCACTGGCTGGCAGCACCACGCACGCCACTGCGGCGCGAGCTCCAACCCATGACCCAATTTCGCGGCTCTGAAGTCAGCCAACGGCTTGCGTTTAGCTCTGGGGGGACGGAGGCACCTTTCGGCTCTCGCTGCCTTGGCAGGGTTTCAGGGCAGCATGGTTACGAGCTGCAGCGTCGGCCCAAGGAGATGGGGGAACCCAGGTTCTCAGTTCCTCCTCTAACATGTCCTGTGGCTCACAGCACCACCGACCTCTTGCCCCTCACTCACTTCCTCTGAAAAAGCAGTGAGAAATACTGGCTTTGCTATCCCCGCGAAGTTGTCACCGGGACTATTACAACTGGCAAAGCGTTGCAAAAAGCATGAAACACGCCACGCGAGCGTACCGACCTCAGTGGGTTTTTACTGTGGCTGCACCAGGCTGAGCCGAGGCCAGCGCGCTCGCAGCAGCCGCACCGGCCAAACACCATCCATTAGGCAATTTCTACCTCTCAGACCCATCTCTTGTGTCATTTGTGTTCTGTCAAACCAGGCCAGCCGCTGACAGCCAGTGAATTTACATCAGGGCAGAACTGTCTGAATTCCAGGAAGACCAGAAGCAAGCTCTCCATCCCAGATCAAAGCAAGATCCAGCTGGGATGACGTAGTCGGGTAAAGAAGATAGACCAGCATAGCCCAGAGTGCTGTGAGCTGCCGTACCTCAGCTGATCCATGGTAACAAACACACCAAACCCTGTTTGCACGAAACGCTGGTGTAAATATACTGGCTGTGGTAGATATTTAAGCCAAACGCAAGACAAACAATCTCAGTTCCCATTCAAGCTGTTACAAGATGGTTCTTTAAGTGATTTGAGACACTGCAGCCCTCAGCAGTCCTCTTCCTTCTCACGAGCAGTTGGCAGAACAGCCCCTGAAGTCACCCATTGGCCCTTCCAGCAGGCAGGCGGAGCCTGAACTTGAACCTGAGGTGGGAATTGAAGCAAGAGGCAGTGGGGTCCCTCCTGCCAACCCCGCACACAGCAGGCAGGCAAGCGCGGGCTGGGCGAATGGGCCGCTATCTTAACTGCTAAGGGTTTTCCAGTCCATGAGCAACACCTACACAATTTAGCCCAAAGGCAAAACCAGGGACTGGTCACAACCGGTTGGTCCCACAGGATCCCATCCCAATTACTGGTTCACAGAGGAAGGTAACGAAGGCGAGAGGCAATGACAGACAAGTTGGTATCTCACCAGTCACGCGTGATTTGATTCGGCAGTCCCACCTCAGCACAGACATATTGAGCAATGCAGCTCTGCAACGTTCAGAGCAAGTCTATTTTCACCTTACAGTATTAAAGCAAACTTGACTTGTCCTGGGCTCCTGACGTCGGATGCCTGGAAGTTCATTTGGTTAGAATCACGTATGAGAGCACCTGCAGAGGTGCCGAGTCCCCACAGCCCCCCTTGTTATTAGAGCTGGATAAACCATCTCAAAAGCAATAACATTATTTTCTGCGGCAGTTCCAGCTTCCCAGATACAGTATCACCAATGCTAATTGCCAAAAGCAAATAAAATAAATCTCTGCATGGATCTGTCATCATTCTTCTCCTGGATCAGATACTACCACTCTTATCCAAGTCTCTCCCCCTTCACCCCTTCACCCGCAATTTTATCCACCACAGATCTGCCAAATGGAGAGTAAAACTACTAATGTGTGACTTCGACAGCTACGTCTATAATTTAAACCCCTTTGTCCTTATTAATGTTGCATCAAGGTATGCTCTCCACTGGCCTGCAACAATTGTTTTTGAAATAGGTTGCCAATAAAAGTGAAAAGCAGAGGACAAGAAAATAAGAGATATATTTATTACCAAATAAATTGCATCATGGTGTTTCTATTATAATCTTAACCAGAAGTAACAGAAAGGGCTGGTCAAAAGTTGAATGTTTGTACAGCAAAAAATTCTGAAATCTCTACATTTCAAATAACTGGCTTGGTTTCAACTTGGCATGAAAAGTCCAAACTCTCGGACTTTGGGGGAGATGAAAACTAATGAAAATAGTTTGTCGTGATCCCCCCACCAATCCTTCTTTTCAGTAAGAACTGACTGTCTGATTTCCACTTCAGCATTTCAACTGGGGCTCAGCTCTTTCATCCTTTATATTATAAATAATGCGTAGTATAATGGAAGGCAGAATTAAGTCAAGAGGAAGCTTTTCAACTTTGCCAAAAAGAAACATTTCGGTATGTTCCAAGTTTTTTTCCAGTAAAATATATTCTCGTACGAAAAGAAAAATCTCAACTGCTGTTATAGTAGCTATTAGTAGAACTAACAAACACCAATGATAATTCTCTTTCCATGGCAATTTCAAACCTATCTAGGTCTCATATACGAATAAAGTCTTCTCTAAAGTAAAATGAAACAGAATTGCCAACTCCTGACTTTAATGCAAATCTCTGGATATTTGATATTTACTTAAAGGTACCAACTCCAGGAAACAAGCAATTTCATGAGAGTCTCAGCTCTCACTGAACGAAAAAAATAAATTAAAAGAAGCAAGTTTCCTTGCTGTTGCAAGGAAAATCCTGAAAGCATGACCCAAGGACTTCCTGAACGTACAAAATCCAGAAGCCAAATAAATAGACTTCTTACGTTTTAAATCTTATCAGCTTTTGCTGCCTATCTCGTGATTCTGGAGCATTTCACACCAGCAGAAATAGCTGCTGAACCTTAATACGACCCTTTAGATCATTTTCCTGTTCCTCCTCTTACCCTTTGCCAGTGCTTCTACAGAAACTGAGGTCTAAAGTACAGTTCTCTTGGGCAGGCATGTTTGGAAATCCTCACATTTCCCCACATTTTTCTGAAACAAAGAAAATAAATTTAAGAGTATCAGGAGGCTGAAGCTGATTTCAACGTACAGTCAAACCTGTCATCCCTGAGTCTGAAGAATTAAGTCTTATTCAACAGCTCAGACACAGTGCCGAAGAACAACCTTCCAGTTGCAGTTACCTGTCTAATAGCGCTCTTCTGCACAAGCCTTTTCCATCAGGATCTGAAATCAAGGCCCGCACATCCAACAGGATAGCGACCACACGGGACCACCGACTTCCCTCACAAAGAACCAAGCAGCTCTGGTGACCCACACAAGTATGGGGTGAGACAGCAGCAGGCTGTACATATCTCCTTTTACGCCAGTAAATCGACTCCATTTGCAGTCAGGAAACAGGCAGTTCAGCTGTGTGCTTCTTCTCATCCCTATGAAGCTTTCTGAGATAAAGCAGCTGTTTCACTTGACCACAAAAGACAGGCTAAAATGTAGACCTCTCCATCTCTGAGCCGATGTACAACATGTTTAAGGTGTAATCTCTGCGGTCATGTACACAGAAAGGAAATCTCCCTTGGTGCCCACAGTCAGGGATGATGAACCCTACAGTCCCTCGAGATGCACGTGTATCCACCTCTCATAAGTCTGAAAACAGCTGTCTGCCCTGTTGCTGAATCTGGATGAAATTTCAGATCTCAAAGCGACGACAAGTTTCATATAAACTGACAAGTAGGAAAAGGAAAACACAGGATAGAGCACCCATGTTTTCCCCCACTAATAACATTCAATATCCAAAGCTGAAGTAGTGCCACTGAAACACTCTGGAGGTAGACAGCTGTGTATGGAAAACACAGGAAAATCTCGAGTGTATGTACAGATGCATATATATGGCTGTCCATACACAAATTACCTCTTGCCTTATCATCAGGTCATTCCAAATGCTGAGACCTTAAACAAAGCAATAACATCGCGAGGCTTCCAGCAACACTTGCGGTGAGATCCACTCTTTATGGAGTGATACCAAGGGTGGTATTTGCCAAGCCTGCTTTAGTTCTACTCTTTCAGTCACAAAGAGCATGTCAATGCTTTAAAGCACTGCCAGTACAACCAGAACCTCATTCAAGTTCATCGTCTTTCACCAGGACCGTTGCGCTCTGAATATTCCCGCGTGCGTCAGCGCTGTCATGCCAGCCCTAAGAGGACTTGGGACAAGTTCACATGCGTGTGTGCCGCCCCATGCATTTAATATGTCCATGTCCTAGGAGGGGAGCAAGTTCCGGGTGCAGAGCTATTCTAACAACTCCTACATGTGGGAGTATTCTCCACTTAAATATCCCCATATGCCCACAGCCGTCTCCCTTCCCATTGAGGAAGGGACTTCAATACAGCCTGACACAATGCCTTTACCAGCCAAGCCCATTACAGTACTGGTCTGTCACCCTGGTTCATAGGAAATCCAGGAACCTCAAAGGTTGACCAGTTTCCCAAACTTCCCAACCTCTCTCTGTCTACTGGTAGTGCTAAGTACAAACCAACAAAGGCTGCTCTTCCTATAGAAGCACAGCTGCCCTTCCTAAACACAGCTCCCATGCCTCTACTCCGAGGGGTAACAGATTCAATATTTTCTGTTTTGATGGTCTTTAACACTGCAGGGTGAATCTAAAGATGGGAGTCGGAAAAACGCTACAATTGCCGAAGACTCCAAACCTAGAGAGCCAGGAGGTCTGGCCCTAATCTTCAGTTTAACACTAGGGTGTAACTTCAGGCAAGTCTGGGTTTCTTCTTCAGTCTTTGATTGTTTTCACTGCAAGCTCTTTGGGGCAGGAACTGTGTCCCATTGTGTTGTTACAGGGTGTAGAACAATGGGCCCCTGACCTCAGCTAGGGAACCAAGACATTATGAGAATTATTTAGAGGAAATCTGCGGTTAAACAAGGAATTGGAATCAGACCTCAAGTCCCCATCAAGTGCCAGTACCAGATGACTATCCTTCTTTACCCTTCGTTAAAAAAAGAGTCCTAATCCACATTTATTGTTGTCCAACATTTGCCATTTTTCACGCGTCTGCTCACCCACCCAACATCTAAGAGCCTCCGCCTTCCCCCGGCTCTGCTGCCACGCTGGGTCAGAGCCTCTCGCCTCAGCAGCGTCCGCGGTGGCATTGCAGCTCACTCTGCTTCTGATAAAAAGGGTATCTGGGGAAGGAAGCGCGAGAAGGAAACCAAAGGGAAACGCAAGGGCTCGCTGCGCTTGTGTGCGCGCATGGGATTCTTCAGCTGTGCGTCGGAAATTAATTCCAGCCAGGGTGAACTCTGTGTGGTCTCCCTAGCCATCCAAGTCAAACTCCAGTTCACCCCGCTGCCAAGCGGAGTTGCGGAGGAGAACAAGGTTCAAGACAACGTGGAAAAGGAACAAAGAAGCCAAAAAGAGTAAGCTGGTGATATTTTCCTCTGAGTTTTTTTTTCTTCTCCCTCCCTTCTCTCTCTCTTTTTTTTTTCTTTGTTTTTTAAACAAACCACCTGGATTTTAAGATCTCCAGAATCCCATTAAAGGGCTTTTACTCCTTCATGAATTGGAGGCATTTGATGAAAAGGGGTAAGGGGAGAGAAGTGTGTCTGCTTGTGGGAGGGGGAAGAGGGGGAGATAATGGGGCATGGGAGCCCTTAATTTCTCCTGTCTCCCCTGCCGGTAATAGGGCTGGATGTAAACACCGCTCTGGCGAATGTTGGAGAGTGATTACAGGATAGCTGGGGAAGGAGGAAGCATTTTGAAACCACAAGTAGGAAAGCAGCTCTTTGATGGCGGGTTAGCAATTTCTTTTTTCTCTGTGCCCTCCTCCCTCATGCAGCAGCCCCCCTTCCCCTCCGTCCTCCACCTTCTGTAAACACAGTGGCAGAAATGAGACAGGGACCAATCTGTTAAGCATTTGAAGGCAAAGTGGGCTCGGCAGTCACTCTCACTCCGTAGGATACAAAAGAAGAGGCTAATAACGCTGTCATGGGCCTTTCTGGTCTTGGCTGTGGAGCCAGCCGTCCCAGGCAGCACACAAAGAGCCAGAAAGGAAGGAAGACACAAACTTCTGCCATGGAGAAACATCATGGAGCAGGATGAAAGTTCAGAAAATGAAGACTGTGTGTTCTCAGTGGGCATCACTTGGGCACCAAAGTGCTGACGGCTGAGCAAACAGCAGCTCCAGGGTGTCCACCCACATGGAAGGTCCAGAGATAACTTTACCAGAGCAGACCAGAGATTCATCCAAGCTAGGAGCTGCTTAAGGGCAACATTACCCTAACACCCTGATGGACTCTGGACCCTTCTGGCCTGGGTAAATCAACTACTTTGCTCTGTTTTGGTTTCCCTCATGTAAAAACAGGGAGGCAATTGCTCCTCTGGAAAGGGCTTGCATCCAGTGGCTGGGAAGAGCTGGGCATTACTGATCAGGCTCTGTGTGGACGTGCAACTCTCGAATAAACCGCTCATAGGGGAAATCCCTCAGCATAAACAAGTGAATCATCTGTCCCCACACACGAGGTTTCCGCTTTCCTAAACACTGGAGATGCTCTTGCATTTCCCATCCATACTCACCAGGAAGGGCAGAAAGAAAACAATGGGAAACTCTGTCTTTTCAAGAGTTTTATAAGATTTGGGGCAAAATTCCCCACCTTAGCCCTCTTAGTCCTGCAAGGGCTGCTCGCTGCTGCTTTCTGGGCCATGCTCCTTCAGAGCAGAGCGGGCAGGAGCTCAGTGTGCATCCCAAATTCAGCATTTGCTTTCTAGTACCCATCAGAGAACAATGTTTCCTCCTCGAGCCAGGTCCATTCCTGGCACAGAGCAGTGATTTTACAAGATCAGGGATGATTCAGCCTTCAGGTTGTTACTAACCACTCCAGAGACTTTGATGGGAGTTAAATACCCCTGTCCCACAAAATCCCATAGGCACTGGGTATCTAAATATCCTAGCCTGCACCCAAAAGTTTTTCATGGATCTCAGATGGTGATTCAGCGCTAATGAGTTTTTAACGGAATATACTCTTTAGCTAGAAGGTATTCTGATGGTCTTTTAATTAAATCTCCTGCTTAATACAGACACCCCCCGACATCTAATACTTTCTGCCCCAGGCTCGTAGTGTTTTCTCGCACGACAGCACCACCATGAAAGCCGCTATTTAAACAACTGTAAATGATGAAGAGTACACATCCTGTACTAAATATGCATGGTTTACAAGCTGGAATAAATACACCCGACAGCTCTGTTACATAAACAGAGCAACATCTACATTATATTGCTATTGTTTATTCCTGTCAGTTTGCTTGACCAATATATATATAAATATAAGGTGGTCCAAAAGCTATTTATATGCAGCCCTGAGCAGTCTTTTGTTAGGTCTCCTTCAGTGCAAGAACTTGTCCATTAACTACAGGAACTGACCGAAACAGCGATAAAATAAAAACTGATACAGAATGTCCTTCAGATGAGGTGGAGCAACCCCAGTTCTCCCAGACACCTACCCACTGCTCATCCTTCGCATTGTTTTCCCTCTCTAGAACTCTTCTTCAGCTCCTTGGTCCACACATGTGCGACAGTTGAGATTCCAGGCTATAATTAGAGACTTTCAACTGCAGTGCAGCTAAACCCCTCCTTCGTGATCATCACAGGTACAGAGTTCATTGCCGCCTTTGGGTGTCTACCATCCCACGATTAAATTAACTACCATCAAAAAAAAAAAAGTTCTCAACTTCTCAGACTTTGTTTCAGCTTTTATCTCTACAAAGGTCTCCTACCTGTTGCAGGCTCAGCAACGACCTGAGACTAAGCAATGAGGAAGCACAGTTCTACATGCTGGCAGTTCCCAACCTTCTTTCCTTTCCTTCCTGTCCTTTACCCCCTTCTCCTCTCCCTAGACCAGGTATCTCTGTTTCTTTGAATAGGATAGAATAAAAGGGATGGGCAGGTGGGAAGATACATTTTTCCCCCCAGTGTGCCTGTTTCTGGCACCTGACTAAACCTCTGGAAGGTGGGGAAGTCCAACAAAAAAATCTTACATATAGCTAGTCCCTCCTCCCTACAGCACAAATTCACTATTTTCTACTGTTTTAAAGGACCCAGCTCCCTCCGTTAGATGTAACTGAGGGCAGATGAGCCCACAAGCCAGCAACAGGAAAAAAGGAACACAGAGACTGGGAGCAGCCTCATGCAGGACAGGCAACACTTCCTAGTCGTCCCCAGATCTGCTCTACCACACTCTTGCTGTAAGTATTTTCTCGGTCCACAGCTACCCGGGACCAAGACCCAGCTCCTGAAGGCTGCCATCTGCAAATGTCATCTGAACTTTTCCTATCACCAATACCAGAACAGCCTCATCACAGAGATTCACCATGACAGGATCCTCTTCTGGACAGCGAACCAGATGGGTCACGGCTCTCCATCACCAGACATTCTCCCATCAATCCGACCTCACAAGAAGGGCTGGGACCAGTTTCAAGAAGTTCAGCCCTCTAATGGAGACTAAGACTTTCTTTTTCCCACCTCTACCCCTTGACAATGGGATCTCCCACCCTGGGAGCCACCAACCCCATGTGCAAGTCTTCCTTGCAGCCTGGGCAGGCAGAGCAAAGATGATGTGGTGCAGGGGAGCACCACTCTAGCAGGCGGCAAACCATAAGACAGACACATAGGCAGAGGCGAACGAAGCAACGCAAAGTAGATTGCACATGGCGACGCACAGCAAGACAACAATCACTACAGTATCAGAGTAGAATAATTTGGGAGTTGTTCGATACCATGCCCTTTTAAAGCCACAGCATGCTGTGGCCCTGGCACTTCATCGCTCCCGACGCCAGGGCCCTGTACCGGAGCGAGATGCTCTCCCTCCACTTGAGCCTTCTCTACTGCACAGGACCGGCACCAGGAGCCAGCAGGAAGCTTGCTGCCTTCGCTACCATAGGTACCATATTCTTACTGCTCTCCATCACACCACTTTACCTTTTCCTCAGTCTAAAGTTGGCACAAGGTCTAATGCTACTTCTGTTAAAGAACAATCATGATTTAGCCATAAAACAATAATCGGCGCCATGAGCTCATTAGACATTAACAACACACTGAAGTTCAAGCATGTTATCTCCACCAGAATATACAGGGAGCGCTTATCGTTTGGGGAAAGCTGAGTTGTGGGCTCCCGGGAGGGTTCAAATGTCATCTGTGGAAGGGGAGGGCGGGAGGCAGAGTAACTGGAGATGATCAATCTCAAAAAGGCAATAATTGAAAACTTAAGATATGGAAGTGCATTAGTTCCCACAAACAGCTAAGGACTAAACCCCAGCCCAGTTACAGCCAGGAGCATACATACAGCCGGCCAAGGTGCTATAAAGGCGTGATGTTATTACTTCCAAGGGATGCCATTAAAACTCTGTTTACAAACCTAATGTGCCAGGGAATGGGTCAAGGAAAGAATTATTAGCAACAAAGCTATTTGATCTCCTTTATGATCCAATGAGTCATATCACTTCATACACTAGAAGGTGAATAATGAAAACCTCAAGCCTGTTGATTTATACATGTGTCCAGAATCCTGTGTTCTTTAACCTCAGATGCCCTCTTAAGTGTGATTCATCCTAAATCAAATGGAAGATCGGGTGCTATCATCCACACTCTCCCCTCCCACTCACTAATTGAAATGGTGATTGACGTCCTGGTAGAACAAAATACCAGTGCCCAGTGATGGATGGCCAGGGCAGAGGATGGGGTCAAGATACAAGGCTTGCAGATATAACTCTATCCTCCTCCCCATATGGAATGGTCCCAGTTTCACCTAACACTCCCTCTGGAATGCCAGAGACAGAGTCACTGAATAATTTAGGCTGGAAGGGACCTCTGGAGGTCATCTGTCCATCTGGACATACTTTAGTGGGGCAGATCCCAGTGGATATAAGATCCTTTCTTTTCATGACACTCTCCTTGCTACAGCTCCACCAAAGGCATGCAACCATGATCCAAAATGGTCCAGAAATTGCATCAGAAAACTGCAGAGTCCAAATGCATCAAATACTGAGATGTTCCTTGCAGGTGTGTTGGTCTCCACAAAATCCTGACATAAACTACGTGGGTTTCCAACGGAAATCTGCTGCATTATCAGTCAGCTCGTTCTAGCTTCTTAGCAGCCCATGGCTTAGCAAGCTCAGTTTTTAGGTTCCCATGTCCCAGCAGGCTTTAGGACTATGTGACAGGTAGATCGCTCTGTAACCAGAGTATCTGGGGTACCCCAGAGTAAGTCCAAAGCAGTCGGTGCAGAGAACTTCAAAGCCCCAACTCATCCCTAGACCTCTGTAATGACCCATCTTCTTCCATGATGAACTGTCTGGACTCCAGGCAACCTTGGAGGTGGATATGGGGCTTGTGGGAGCATCTGAAGAAGTTCAGAACACTACTTCATTTCAGCAACAACAATAATAATAACCAGAAAAAACCAAGGGAAAACAATATGCTTTGTAGCTTCTTGTTTGTTTGTTCATTTTAAACGTTTCGTACACATTCCAAAACTTCAAGCAAAATACCTCCTGTAATGCCCAGTAAATACAGCCCAGCACCACGGGCCACGGTCTCACCAAACTTCCCAGCTGCTTCTGCACAGAGTTCAGAATTAGCACTTTGCACATGCCATCTATTAGTGCCCACCTAGCCTGTAAAGGTAATTTTCCTACGAAATAAGCTATTCTGTGAACTTCATGTGTTTGGAATAAGGAAGAAACGATTCCTTCCCGCCCCGTCATTGCCCTGGCCATGCCAACAGTTACAGAGGAGATGTTTCAAAGTTTTGTGAAATCACTTAAGTCAAATGTCTATTCTTCTTCAGAAGTCCACTAAATGGGAGCGAATTCAGTAACAAAGTAGCTTTCACTCTGAGCTGTGGGAAAAACATGGAGGGTGTAAGAATCTGTTGTCGCTGTTGAAAAAGTAACTCAGAAGTGGCTTAAAGCTACAAAAAGCAGCAAGCTGATTTCATTGAATAATCTCATTTTCTACCAATATCATTATAAAAAAGCTAAATATTCCTGAAATGTTAATTTTTTCTGATTTTATTCTTCTCCAGTCATCCCCAAGATATTCAGGACAATTCAAGAAAATGCCACTGAAACCACCTGAAGGGAACCAAAGGCCTTACATTTCCCAGCACAATCTTCTTTCCATTCTTCCTTGCTTTCTAATAGTTTCACAAATATCTGAAGGCATGTCCAACCCTGGAGGTTTTGAAGGGTTTCCAAGATGCACGGCATAGTGTACTGTGTATTCCCAGGCCTTGATGAAGTGCTTTTGCTGCCCAGCAGCGAAATCGCTGCAGGTCATTCGTGATTTTCTGGTCTGTCCCACGTTATTGTGTCCCTTCTGTTCATTTGCCACTGTGCTTACAGCTTGATGATGGGTGTAAAGCAGTTTCTGAGAAACTGAGAACGCTTCCTTTTTGCAGACTTCAGTTCTTTATATGAGACACCAACGAAAAACCCCCCAATGGACCCATAAGGTTTGCCGATACCCAGACCCTGGAGCCCATCCAAGATGTAGACCACTGTCATGTTTTTCTTGTGATGGGTGAATGCAATGAATCTTGACATTGTGAACATTACATTCTGCATTACAACACAAAGTTTTATTGTTATTTTTTCCACAGCTGAAGCCAGGAAGAGAGGAGCTGGGCTGAAGGGGCAAGGCCATGTTTAAACTTCAGCAGTTTGTTAAGAAAGCTGAGCAGCCAACCTGAGAGATCTCTTTTGCTTTGCCAGTGCTTTTAGTTTCCTTTCTCAAACCTTCATACAGTCCTTGAAACTTTTCCTTTTGATAAGAAATTTTCACAAATGCAGAACAGAACTAAAAATGTGGATTAGAGCGATGAGAGCTGTATTAAACACTACTTTTGGAGAAGGTGCTAACACAGTGGGATTAAATAATCTGAGCATACCAACAGATCTGTAATGATGCTCCAACTTCTACACCGGACCACGTTTTTCACAACTGGAACAAATCTTTTTTTACTTTTAAAGTTTTGATCAGGATCCAAAGTGTACGTCTCCTTGGGATCACCCCTGCAATGTTCAATATTCTACTAACTGCTGAAGTCATTATATTCCAATTCAGATTTCAAATAAATTTATCCACATTTTAGACACCAAGTTTGAAAATGGGCTGATCTGCATAAACATATTCCCTACTCATGAAACCATTTTACCAAGCTGGTCAAGTGCTACCCATGACCTTCACAGCTGCAGTTGCTGCAGTAAGAAATGTATCTCCAGCAGAAGTTTAGGAAACACTGAATATGGGATCTCAAAGAATTTTCAATGAAAGCTTACTTACAGATCACTTCTGGACAGGAAACCTACATTACAAGTAAGACCAGACACAGACAGCTGTTGGGAACTGCTGACCTTGTTCTGCTGCTTGTAGAGAAAAGTTTTCCCTAGTATCTTGGCAATGAGGCCTATTAGTTCTCATCTATTCTCAGACCTGGAAAATTAATGACTATTCTCTTTATAAGACCCTCTACAAGCCGGAAAGCCCTCATAATGCACAGTGTAACCCAGGAGTTTCCATATTCAGTTAGACCCAAGAGCCATGTAGTTCCAGTTAAGAGTATTGGACACCAGCCTGCTATCTCCATGCTGTTTGGCAGGACCACACGTAAACAGGATTTAAATATTTATTTTCACTTCTTCGCCATCTAACGTCAAACATAGCAGCCACATGTAAGCAGCTAACAACTGTGTTGTAAGATGAGCAAAACCATTGAAAAGTGGGGTTTGGATTTAACCCGCGTACACCACCATTGATCACTGCAAGTCACAAATTATGTCATTTCAGCAGTGGAGCTACTGCCAGCAGTAGGATTAGCAACATCAGTTCCAACAAGCCGCTTCGTTTTCAAATAACATTTAGAAATTTACAGTGCCTGGAATTGCAATGATTAAATGGATAACAGAGTTGAATATACTGGACAGGGATCACTTCTAACTTTCCACGTCTATCCAGTAACCCATCATAAACTATCCAGAGTCCTTTGGTCTTCATTTCTCTCACATCAGAATATTTAAACAAAAAAAGATGACCCGTCATTGAAGTTCTAGTAGTGGAAAACCAATGCAAGATAAGAAGCTGGCCACATATTCCCAGACTTCAGATGTCCTGTTTCCAATTCTGGCTACGTTGGAGGGAATTAAGAGAAATGCCAATGAAGTGACACAAAAGTGAAAAATTAAACCAGACCTACAGAACATGAATCTATGACTCTCCAATTTAGAGAGTCCATACTCCTGTATCCAGTTTCACAAAATTCATTATTCCCTATTCCCACAAATGAGGTCTGGTCACATATCTAAGGACCACGACCTCAGACTGAGAGCACAGCTGGTTTAAAAGCGTTGAAACAGTAATTATCTTAAAAGAGCAGAGATCTAAAGAGAAGTATCGATTTTGATGCCACTTTTTATCATGGAAATATCACAATGTGTGTTGCATTTCTGCCTTATTTACCACAATAAAAAAGTTGAAGTGACTAATCTCCCCCTGACAAACTGTTTTGGTAATTTTAAATCCATTTTTAAAGTTGGCCTCCAGGACGCGGTAAGTTTGGCATTTTATCCCAAATGGGAATAATCGCCTCCTCCCTCACAAAGTACAGAATTTCTGAGGAGTTGAAATTCCTCTTTGGTATCTTCTGTACTACAGATAGCTCCAAAGGAGGTCTTTTGCATGAGTTTCTAATGTTTCCTTTGCAGTTTGGGCCACTTACACAATTACATTGCTATTGCACCTTCTTCTTTCCTTTTCCACTTCCACATCAAACCTGCAAATGCAGCAACGCCTCAGACTGGAAGCCTGCAATTCAGCTGCCATACCCTTCCTTCTTCAGCTTTAGCTACACTAAAATATAAAGTTTAGTTACACTAAGTTTATTACCGACATAGTAGTTTGGGCCAGCTTTAACCCAATCCACCTACCGTAAGCGGTGACCTCCCCGAAACAGGCCAATCCACCTGGAAAAATTAATGCTTCTCTCTTTCTTTCCACATTAAAGTAATGACACAAAATAATCAGATACTGGAATGTGTCTTGGCATGAACAACAAACACAGGCAGCTAGCTTTATTAGCTGTTTCTCTAGAAGAACACTCCAAAGGCCTTACACATATATTTACTAACGTGCACTGTGAATGACCTCAGATCTTCCAGGCCAGGCCAGGGCAAAAGCTCCTTTAAACATCTTTACAGCTCACTTCATGCTTTACTTCATCACGAGCAGGGAAGGATGGAAAAAACATTCCCATCGCCTGGGAAACTTGCGGGAAGGGGGATGATGTATTGCAAACGGGGACTTGGCATAGCGACGGCCTCCCAAACCGCCTGCCACTGCGCGTGGGTTTTCTTCAGCTGGTAGCGTTTTAATGGGCCACGCTATTTCAGGGATGCACACAAACGTCTCTGGAGAACTGGAGGGTTTCATGGCTGCTTCTCGATCTTGGAACAGGCAGCTTTTTTGGGGGAAAGTTTTGATATACCCTGCTCTTGGGATAACGGGTATGTCCTTGGGGCAAGGTCTTCAGCAGCAACTCAGAACTGGTCTACCGATACTCTGGCAGCAGAATGCGATTGTCCAACTGACTGGCAAAAGCTTCATGGCCTGGTTCAGCAGATTCTCGCTGCATTGCAGAAGGGATCGTACATGTGAAGTTAACTGGAGTTACTAAGAGCAAGTACGGAAGCAGAGGGGTACTGGAATCGGCAGCTCTTGTGGGAACAACTGCCAGCTCCACTTTCCTTGTGTCATGCAGCAGCACGCAGAGAAGGTGACAGGGATCTACACCATCAGACTCAGGAGCAAAACCTGGTTTGTTCTGTGGCGGAAAAATCCCAAGAGGGATTTGTTTCAATCAGCCACGTGCTTGCACGGTATCTGACCAGGGAGAACTCTATCATAAACTAGGACAAGATCACAGGAGGGAGGGATGCAGAAACATAAAGGCAGGAGAGAAAGATATTGAATTTGCATATGGTTCACAAGAGAGGGAAGAAAAAAAACCTGATCCAAAGGTAAACAGAAGAGCTGGGTCACGGTAGACAGAAAGCAGAGCAATGCGCAGACCCAGGCATAGATGAAAGCAAGCGGTGCAAAGCAGAGTCGGCTTTTCTTTGAGGAGCTGGGGTCAGCTGAACTCTGTGTTCATCTAAATCAATCACACTGACCAGGGAGGGCAGATGCCAGCCAGTGCTGATGTCCTGCAAGAGCAGCCCTTGTTGCTCAGAAGTGACACCTGAGACGGAACCTGTTCCTACAACAGCCATCAGAAACCACTGGAAATTGCTGTGTGCTCTGCTACGGAGAATCTGAACAGGAGTTACAGTCCAGTGTGGACTTCAACAATAATAGATAAGAAGCTGCACTTCTTTTCGAGCTGTTCATCAGACAAGTTTCTGTCACCTGGGCCCCGGTCTCTGCCTGACCTGGGATTATTCCTCTGTCAAGGCCGGGCACCAATGTCACTGACACAGCTTGCCTACAGGACCGAGAAAGCTTTCTGCTGGCCATCGCAATATGACAGACAGCCATCAGCTCTCTGGGATGTTTCCAAGCCTACAGGATTCTGTACCACTAGATCTCCAAAATACTTTGCAAAAGCAGTCAAATATTCCTGTTTACACTACAGATGGACAAGACTCTGCCCTACTTTCTCCAAGTTCACCCCACAGACCTAAGACCGAATCCAGGGCTCTGACCAAAAGGAAACATCACCCCTATCTTGTATGAGACAGTCTGCTCTTGTTAAAGCTTGTGCTGGACCATGGGTGGCAACTCAGGGGTTGTAGAATAAGGCATCACAGAGCAAAGCAACTCACTGAAAAATGAAGCCCGATGAGGGCTTCTGACATCTCAGACATGTGCATAAAACCTTGAACGCAAAACACTGTACAGCCTGAACCCTGAAAGCTTCTCCCAGAGAAACACCACTGCCAGGGCCTGATGGACAGAGTGCCTTACAAAAGACTTATAACCCAGTAACTTCGTTCATTCAACCGCACGACTCCCCATGATGTCAGTACAAATAAGAGTAATGACAAGTCCCACAGTCTCTGGAGGGAGGTTTAGAAGTCCTCCCTTTAAAGACTCCTCATAAATGAAGCCTCGAAGTTCCATTTTCTCCCCAACTCTCAATCTGCTGCATATACAATATTTAAAAAAAAAATCCAACACTTGCATAAATAAAAATATAAATGGCATCCTGTGTTCTCTCCCACACCCCATTCTTCCTCCCTCCTCTTTCCTCATTGTTTGTTCAACAGGATGTTGGCTTCACTGTGAGGTACACCAAGCCATCTGTCAAAAACATGGAAACAGTTAACAACACGCGCGCACACACACAGAGGCTGGAATGACATGTTATGGAGCCTATTTCAGGTCAGAATCATAGACTGTGCTTTCGGAGAGCAATCCAAGCACCAAAGCTGCGCCTGCTTAAACCAAATTACAGCTCTTCCCTTTTCACAAAGGGAATGGCACTTTGCTGGAGTGGTAGCTCATCTGGGACACACCAGAGCTGATGGGACAGCATTCTGGGAAAAGCAGACTCTTCACGGGAAGCTCTGGCACATACAGGAGCAACTGAAGTCGTGTGGTCTACTGGAACTCCGAAACAGTGTCCTTCTCACACATATATGAAAGTACAAGGGAATGGGAGTGACATACGAACATTTTTGGAAGTGTTTCTACTGGAAATAGAGGATAAGAATAAATTATTAGAGATCTTAAAACCTCAGTGACCTTTTTAACATCCCCCTCCTGAAGTTAGGCCAGCTCTTCATACACTACCACTCCAGGCCAATCCTTCGGCTGTTGCCTGTGAACATCAGGGACTCCCAACACTGGTCTCAAGATGGGGAAGACAGATCTGCCCAATTTTGAGATGAGTGGTTTGAAGCCACATCTTTATTCACTAGACCCTCCAAAGGAGGGGGGAAGGGACAAATATCCAGTTCAGAACTGGAATCGCGCATTAGATTAATTCACTTGGCAGAACTTCCAGCAACTTAGTACATCTCAGTCCCAGGCTGAAATACCCTCTCCAGAAAGGGACCAGTAGGTCACTCTGCAGTTTTTTAGTCCTTGACCCTGCTGAGGCCATCCAACAAGAGCTGCCAAGTAACAACAGTTGCAGAAGCATTTGTTCTTCTCCTGTTCTTCTTTTTCATAAAAAAAAAAGTGACCCCCTACTTGTTCAGTGGTGGGAGAGAAGAGCCAGATGGCTGGACCTGAGCAATGCACGTGACACTGGAGGTGGAGATCTAGAGGTGAAAGGTTCCATAAACTGATTACTGGGAAAACACACAACTGGAAACAAATGCTAATAAAAATTGCAACATTCAGAGATCAAACGCCTTAAATCATCACATTTCTTTAATTTAAAAATGTGGGATAAAAGAAACTAAAAAGGCTCTGCAGCACATTTAAGCCAACCCAGTATTTTCCAGGCGTGTCCCTAATTTACTTCACAGCACAGGTCTAAGAAATCAGTTATAAATTCTCACTAAACACAGATGGAAGACTTGTTTTCATAAGAGCACACTTAAAAGTCATTCTCTCTTTCAAAAATGCCATCCACAAAAACCTTCTAGCATTAGAACATGTTTATCCCAGAGCTTGAGTTAAAGGTATTCAAGTCAGAATATTTCCACTTACTTCCAGCAGATTTCTATTTGCTTCAACCCTAGATGTCATCGAGAACCACAGTAACCTTCACCTTGTAAGGAGCTGGCCAAGAAACACCAGAGATAACGAGACCTAGTGCTGATCTCCAGGCCAGGTTTTTGTCTCTATTACAGTCAAAGCTGTGATAAAGGCAGGAGATAGCATTTTGTTTCATTTGGCTTCAGAAAACCTTTCTTGAGCTTTTACCAAGGCACGGAAGTGTCAAAACACCCTGGGCGTCTCAGAGTCCCCTCTAGCCCAAACCCCCTAGCTTTGGGGGCTTCGCACGGATGCCCGTACTCTGTTCGGACCCACAGTGTGCAAAGATCATAAACAAAACCAAGACAATGCTCTAAACACTCACACTAAATAGAATTAGCTGAAACAAAGTTTAAAAAACAATAATACAACCAAAACGCACAACAGCATGTGGAGACTCGGGGCTAATGAGAACCAGTTCCCCATACTTCAAGCTCCCGCTCAGTTTTCAACCACTGAAAATGAAAACCTTTCCGTTTTTAAGAAGCTACAATATTCTGACAACAAATTCACTCAAGTCAAAGAGTTTGCTTTTGTTGATTATTTCCCCCAAGAAACACTAGACTGCTCTCGACCGGTTTACAGAGCACTTCTGTATTTGGAGAAAATAAAAAGCCCAACTAAAACTAGGTCCTACTGGCATCTCTGGTACCAGGCCAGGATGTAGGGTTGAGCACTACCTGGTCCAAGCTCCACGCACTCGCGTTTCTACGTGTGGACTGACACCTAAAGCCCAGTGCAGGCTCCTGCAGAACCTTCCTGCCCTTGCAGCAAGAGACTTGCAAGCCCTGTTAGGATCCTAGAAATATCTGACAATACCGTAAATACACATTTACCCAGAAATTGAGCAGCCAGATAGAACACATCCATCTACTCTGCAGATGCGTACACATATGGGTCACTGCTGAGGATCAGCACAGCCCATTTCTTTTCTCTGGTGTTTCCCAAGGAGCACACCAGGCTTAGCCTGGCCATGGCCTTACATCAACACAAGTCAACATGAGACAAGGTCAGACTCCAACTAGTGCTCAGGTCTGCACTCAGAATACGCTGTAGGTGTAGCTCATATCCTGCTCATCACCTAAACCTACATCCGAGCGTTGCCTCTTCCCCTCTTACCCAGTAATGGCACTAATGCAATAGGAAAGGTCACTGCTAGTTTCAATCTGACTGGAATGAAGGAGGCTTTGCGTAACTGTGCCCAAAACAGCTCAGAGTTCTGGTAGCTGCCTGGCCTTATCTGTCCTGATGGCCTTTGTTTGCAGATGGAGATGATACTTGAAGACTTCCAACATACGGTTTGCCAAACCAGTAAATTATGGTCTCTTTCACGTATCCTTCCAGGCTCTTCCACATGCCCCAGGAGGATGGCAGAAGTTACAGGACCCTCATTTGTCATTTTTGTCATTTGTTTTTTTCCTCCTATGGCTCCCCTGCCTCTATCTAATCAGGGGGACATTTCCTGTCTTTGTTCTCAACCATTCATCCCGCGGGAATGATTATTATCATCAAACAGTATTAAAAATAGAAAGCCTGGAGCCAGCACCCAATTAGCATGGAGTTAGGGAGTCCTAAAAGGGAGCAACGGAAGAGACCACAAACAACCTAAACAGCAAAAACGGGCATCGACTTCTGTGCCACTCAACCACAGCATTGCCCCATCTTCAAAAAATAAACACGGGCTTCAAATCCAGCATGGGCCAAGCTTAAAACCAATAAACGTCACGTACACTTGGTATGTCACCAGTACATCCAGACAATGATGCGAGTGCCAGTCCGTCCAACAATTTAAACCTTACCCGGGCTGGGAGACAACCACTCCCGGCCTCGCAATGTGGGAAATTATTCAGATTTCCTTTGCACATCAAACCTCTGCTGCCAGGAAGCAGCAGCAACCCTCTCCTGAAGGAACAGTGTGATAACGGAGAGGTCCTCAGGGTGTACAGATTATTTTAAGCCTTGGATCCATGCTCAGAAAAAAATCCCTACCTCTGCCTGTTGCCTGCTCAAGTTCCCCACATATATCCCATCCTTGTTAGAGCTGGAAGAAGTTCATACTTGTACTTAGTTCACAAATATGAGTGAAGGACCAGCGACAGACTGGGAGACTCTCCCAGGCTGTAGGGAATTGAGGATAAGGTATAACCAAAACTTTGGCTGACCAGTCACTGCTATCCTCCAAACATGTCTCTTTCAGACAATTATTTTTTCCTTCCTAAGAGAATAAAACTCATCACCATGACTTTGCTTTTTTTTTTTTTTTTTTTCCCCAGAAATACCAG
>Ga0065711_1034244_pt1 | contig 24097 bp, 18 predicted proteins | sample Hoacrofraction12_FD_59098 | JGI IMG/M metagenome (GOLD analysis project Ga0065711, IMG submission 59098) | Hoatzin crop microbial communities from Cojedes, Venezuela - Epithelial fraction 12 v2 (version 2) | ecosystem: Host-associated > Birds > Digestive system > Esophagus > Crop | place... | reverse complement strand
GGGGGGGGGGGAGGAGGGGCGGCGGCCCGGCCCTGCTCCCTTGCATTGCAAGCGGTTATTGCCACCACCGGCTTCAGAGCCCAAACCGCGGGTGGATTTCTGGTAAATTAACCTAGAATTGGGGCGAATGACCCGGGGCTGGATTATGCCCCTTGCAAGAGCAGGCAGGGGTGGAGAGGGCTTGTTCTGCTGGAGGCACCCGTGGAGCGCTCGGCTGCCTGCGATTCCAGCATAGAGACAAAAACACGCGAATAAACTGAGCTGGGAGCCTACGCATTTCAAGATGCTGTATGCCATTCGCTACTCTGGAGACCGCAGCCCGAGAAACTAGCGCCCTGGTCAGCTTACTCTTGATGTCTTGTAACAGATAACAAGCAAAGTCACTTCAGTTACCCCAAACCAAATATTTCTTGTGTTAAAAAACAGCAAGAAATTACCTGTTGCTACTGGGGAGAGCCTCAGCAGTTCCTAGCCTCTGCTTCCTTCTCCAATAAATGAGAATTTCAGATGCTACAAATCCACCAGCTCTTTGTATTGCCTGTTTGAGTTTCGTTCCTGCTTTAATAGGTTCCACCTTCCCAGCTCCACTCGAGCCAATAGCTTACTGGCTGCTGGGAACTTATCAGCTAATCAAGCTCTTATCCGTAAGGGGTAGTTCACAAACCAAATAGGGTCTCCTAGTTCATAGATCAGTGTTTGCTGTGATAGTCATTCCTATGTATTCTGCAGTAGTAAAAGTTACAAAACTCAGAGATACCTGGCTTTCTGTGCCTGTCACAAAGGCACAGAAAGTGACTACAGAAAAGAAAAATAAAGTAGTAAAATAGCTCATCAAATGTTAACAAGCTAAAACAGGTGTGGCACTTATGGCTTTGTTTGCCTGTAATGGAGGTTAAGCTGCAGAAGGTTCAGCCACCTTCTTTATGCAATTGTCTGAGGTTTTTGAGTTTGTTTGGGCTGATTCGCCGACAATATTGGTGTGAACTCTTGTGCTGTGCAAGAAGTGTGTCTGTATTGTAACATACCAAGATTGTACCTGTAGTTTCTGTGTAACACGTGATTAGCAGTGTACTTAAGACCTGGTTTATTTTATAAATTATTAGTGAGATGTCAGTAGCCTGCCATCCATTTTTCTAGCTGACCGTTTATTTGTAAAGCAACTTTAATCAATGTGGTCACAAGAGGACACAATCATTGTGTAATAACTGCCAGTAATATGATGCAAGGCAGCATAGTACCATGTTAGCCAGTGTCTTGGTTCTTCCTCAGCAGGCTTCACCAAACAGATTTCGTAATAATAATTGCTTGCATGAATAGTTGTAGCTTCTTGGGTTGTGAAGCCTTTTATCTTGTATTACGTCTGCCACCTCCTGATTTCAAACAATTCTGAAGGAGCCTTAGAGCTCTGGGACAAAAGGAAGATGATACTGCTTTATGGTTTGAGCTGTTTGACTTGTGATTGTAATGTGAGACTGCAGCCTCAGTGAAATCTCGACTCTAGACAAGAGAATGTGAATATGGTTGGCAGCTAAGGCAGAGGATGGGGCTGGTGGGTGAATGGGAAACAGTGTTTGCCTACAGCTCTGGGATGCTCTGGTGGGTGTCATCCTTTGCTTTACACGTCCAGGATAAACGGCAGCTGGCAAATGATTTAGAAATTATTTTGCTCTCCATTAACACTTCCTAGGAAGGGGTGGACTAAACACTGCCTTGGAGACCATATTTTTAATCAGGTCCATCAGAGAAGACAATAGTGCCTCTCCTTGATAAGGGCCTGTTCTGTGTTCTTATGAATGTAAAGTACTAGTTAAAATTTTTACTACATACCTGTCAGCACTTCGCTAGGCTCCCAAGAATTGCACTGATTTGCAGCGTTTTTTCTTTTGTGTTGTACTTTTTGGATATTCTGAAAGTTACCTTGCATAAATAAATCACTTCTTAAGTACACCTGTATCTGCAAAGCAGAGTCCTCCTTCACTGTTCTGGGGATTCTGATGGATTTTGGTGATTTTTCTGAGGCAGAAGTAAAGTGTAAGTGAATTGTGGCATATTAAGTTGTTTGTTTGTTTTTGATTATGCAAAATTGAACAAAAATGTCAACCTGTCATCACATAAAACCCAGAGGACAGTTGGCCTTTCCGCTGTTCGATGGAAACTGGGATTAAACCTCAGTAGAACTTTATATTCGTGTATATTTATATTCATATATTGGATCAAAGGAAGCAGGGAAGAAGCTGTCTCAAAACAGGATTAAGGGTTTGCCAGGCAGAATTATTTTCAAAATGATATTTTATCTGACTGTGCTTTTCATGTGCTACAAAACATCTTTTCTGTCCTTCTTCTGTTGCATTTTTTCCAAGAAAGAGCAGTGCTCATTCACTGTTTGTGTCTGCAGCACTGGTGGAGTTTTGGTTATAGAAGCAGATGAAAGATGGTGCCAGCTGTACCCATTTCACTGTTTTCTGAACTACCTGTGTGACAAGTAACACAAAAGAAAGATACATGTCAGTTTTTGCTACAGAAAACCTTTGAAATACTGAAAGGATCTAGACATTTTGTATTAATGTTGTCTTAAGAAAATTTTTGATGAATTTCTACGAAAGGAAGCCTGGTAGTTTTAAACAAGCTGAACCAGTTAGATGTGTGTTTTCTGATTTTTCTTTCCCTGTTAAATAAATTAACTTTATGCTGAAAAGTACAGTAGGCTTAGGCTTGTAATACAGTGTGTAACTTGAACTTTCCCGTATTTTCCAACTTTGTCTGATTTGACCTAATTAGCATGGGCATGTGAGCAGTTTTGCATGAGGTTTCCGTAACTCCTTTGATGGAATTGGTGAATGGAGAGGGGGAGAGCACTGAGGCTTTTCTACACTGCTTTGTCTATCAGTTTTTCCCCCCCATGTTCGTCCTTGGTGAGGCAGCTGTAACCAGACTGAACAGTGAACAGCTGCTTGTGCAGTCCCTGCCAAAGCTGCTGCTTGGCCGCCGTTTGGACTGCAGCTTGCCTCCTGCCCTTCCCACTTCTCTGCCTCTGTTCTCTTCCTTAGCCCTGCCAGCTGCTGTCTTTTCAAATGTTCAAGTTTTCTTAGTACAACACAGGACAGCAGCTAGACTTTTTCTGTTAGCTAGATTAAACTGGAGATGATCTTGTCACTGCCTGTGCTTATCTAATCTAGTGGTCAGCAGCACCAGCATGTAAGTACCCACAGAGACTGATCAGAGTCTGTGTTAGTTTTACACAGCCACACATACAGACTTGTGTGTTTGTGTATATATATGCACTTGTGTGTGTATATATGTGTGCACTCTTTCTACTCGAGTTACTTCCAAAACCCCTGCTTATGGGGCTACAAACGTTGCATTTACAGAAGGCAAATATCTCATGTCCTTCAGTTAAAAGGCCCTTTTGTTTTCTGAGTGAGGTTAACTGCCCTTCTTTGCACAGATCGTGCTGCGATTTTTGTTCATCTTTTGGGTGGGTAACCAAAATTACATACAGGATAGCTGGTGAATTTTCACCTGGATCTTTATTTCTCCTGGACTTCTGCCTTCTTTTTTCCAGCTTCAGTACCACTGCTTATAAAGAGCATTGGATTTACGGGTATCGTAGTACCTCTCATCTGAACGCTGCCTAGTTATGGTTATAGTGGGAGTCTTGGTTTTATTTCTGTTCTGTATCACTGAAATGTCTTCCACCCTTGTGTCAGTGGAAGAGCGAAGACGATCCCCTCTTTCTGGGGCACTGTCTCCCAAGATAGCTGACAAGGGAGGCAGCCATGTATGCCAGCATCTAAGTTGGCTTGTTGGACAGGATTCCTGGGGTTTAATTTCATGACAGGGGAGAACAGAGCGATGTTCATTCATGTCCTGCCACTATCTAATATCTTGCATTTCTTTTTTGCTTCAAAATTATTTGAGGTATTTTACCTCTACTGAACATAAGTACTCTATGAGTAAGACTTGAGGAATTTTACACTTCATTCAGTTTCAGATTTAGCTAGAATGTCTAAATCAAAATCACTTAGCTTTAGGATGTTGCTTTTATCTGAATCGCAGCAGGTATAACGTGCTTGTGCTCTGACCCACATCCCTGCTTGCTTTTCGAAGTTTGATAGTGAGGAATAGCTAGGAGGTGATCCTAGCTCTCTTGCCTGAGGACCAGCACTGGGGTCTGGAACAGCTGCGCTCTGGGACCAGCATGAGGGTTTGTAAATATTTAACTTGAACAAGAAAATTGCTGACCTGCTTTCAGCAAACAATGGTGATCTATAAACAATGTGTGTGGTTTGTTTTTGTTTTTGTTTTTTATTCAGACAGTTACTCCTTCATGGAAAGTGTCAAGCAGCTGTCTACAAGGAGTAACAGGTGATGTTATGAATGAGGCACTTCCTTTAGTTTCCTTCGAGTCAGTCACTTTCTGTGATGGTCACTTACACTCTTATTGTAGTCAAAATACTAGACTCTACCAAGGCTTGAAGACTTAATTACCAACATTAAGCACTTGTTACTGAGGTTTTGAATGGCTGTGGCAGTGTTTTCTTCTAGAGAGGAAGGACTCTGTGTGTGTAAGTCTGCAGCATTCACCCAATACTAAACTAACCTCAATCAGTTGGATGTTATTGTTGCATTACTGTTGATTTGGGGAGCAAATCTGTAAATGGCTCTTCTCTCTCACGTTGTGGATTCTTAGTGCATAATTAACAGAGTATCATGCACGCTGACCTAAATGCTGATTAATCCTCCTAGCTAATAGTTCTTAAACTAGTGAACTTCTATATAAGTTAAGATGTGAAAATACAACTCTTTTCATATGTTATTCCTTTCGGGCTGTGCAATGACAAAACTATGTACCATTCCACTTCAAGCTGGAAGGAGGAGTAGGTTTGCTGTTGAAATATACTGACCTTCATCACTTGTGCATGACCTTCAGATTTCCAGTGTTTAGTATCTTGATTCAAGCGCTACTAAAACTCATTGCCGTTGTGTTAAAACTGAGAACAGTAAAGGCCTATAGCTAAGCATTCTGATCAGCCCAAATCAGTATTTTCTGCAAATGAAACATCTGTTGTCTCCTTCTGTGTTGTGATAGATTGTATCACACACTTCAATACATTATCTTAATACTGTGGTTTACATCTGTAATATTACCTCTCTTTTTGTTTAACTCCAGTAGTGCACCATATTGATAAGACTGTCTCTTTACAGAAGTTAAGTATGGTAGTGGCTTTTGACTTACCTTAAACCTCTGATTTTAAAATACCTTGATTTTTCAGATAGATGATATAACTTGTAACAGTGCTATTCTCAAGCCAGATGCAGTTAACAGCCAGCTGGATATATCCTAGTGACCTGGCCATCCTTCAAAGTTAGCTTTACAGCTGTCTCATGCCTACAGCTCCATAGTAGATGATGATTTGTTTGAAGACCCAAACTGTGAGATGTTGTAATTAAGACAAGTGGAGGATTTGTGGATAGAGATCTAAAAAGATTTTGATGATTGAGATCAATCACAGCAACAAGATGCTCCTCAATTGGTGACTTGGAGGAAGAATAAAAATCTTATGTAAGATATCTGTCACAAAGTCTCATCAAAATGAAACTGAAGTGTGTCGGACTATTGCTATCTGAATATTTCCTTAAGGTTATATTAAACATGCTATTTTTAAACATGTTGCAGAAACTTCTTTTTACCTGAGGAGCAGTAACTGACTTGCTTTTATGTTCCCATACACTTATTTGATACTGCCATACTGGGAGCTCCGTCATGCATGCGATTCTCCTATCTATGGCTGCGTACCTGAGTAACGGCCTTGAACTCCTCTGCTGTGATTTCTGGTTTCTTCCCCTTCAATATCAAGTACGTACTTAGTAGTACTAAATACATACATCCCAATATGTGCTCAACTTCTTTTCTTAGAGAAAAACTATATCAGAGCATCTCCAAGAGCTTCGTTCGATACAAGCATCAGATACAGATGAAAAGCATTGCTTAAAATGAGTTACATTTGGCTTTTGTGTTATTGCTCAGTTTATTTAAAGCATAAAAAAGTCACCCCAACAGCAGTGATTTATCTTAAGACTCATGGGTTTTGTGTTGGTGTTTACAATGGCATACTCAGGCAAAATGTACACCATCAGCCTCTTCTACAGTGAGATACAGGATAGTTTTGGAAAGTATATGTGCAGTTGCAGTTAAAGCATGAGGATAAATGTAGCATATATGCCAGATGGAAAAATTAAGACGTGGGAGCTGCAGACTATTGTTTAGTAGTCGGTGGCAGTTCTATCTGAAAGCAGTGTTTCTACTTGGCTCTAAAAATACTGTTAGGTGTGAATAGCTGGGGAGCGGTGAAGTGAGAGTGTCAGTTAAGGACCAAAAGAAGCAGGCGTTCCCTAGAAGTATAGGCTAAAGACCCTATATCTTACCTCTGAATGAATAGTACATGATACTTTTCTAAACCCTTGTGCAGCATTTCAACTACTCTTTTCCCTCTTGCATGCCTAGGTTAACTTTTGTAGCTTCAGCAGGTTGCCTCTGAAGTGCTTTGTTAGTTTCATATCTCAGTGGTAATAGTGACTTCTTCAAAGGGCATGTTAAAGCAAGAGTGGTGGGTACTAGTAATGGAGGATTAATTTGGAGTTAAAAGAGGAGAACCAAAATACCGAGATTTTTCCTCCTAATGAACTAGAAAAATATCTTAGTATAGTAATTTGTCAAATCTGGCATAACAGAAGTTTTCAGTAGAAAAAGGTATTCCTTGCTATAAACTATATAAATATCCTGTGATCCATAACATCTTTGAGCTAGTTTGTGGTTTTGTAAGAAGTAAGATCTTTCTCTTTGACAGAGAATATTTTAAAGGAAGAATACTTACCTTGCTTACAGCAGCATTAGTGAATATTCTAGGCACGTTTGATTTTGCTTTAACCTGCCTGGCCCAGTGCAGCCAACAGCCTTGTCACTGCACAGGACATGGAGCTGGAAACAACCCTGTGTCCTACAGCAGAAATGAGCACGATTTCCTCAAGTGACTTCCTGCTCTTTCCTCCGGTACTGATGCATGAGGAGTTGTAAATTTAGGAAGAAGCATGAACACTTTCAAAATATCCCAGAAGAAAATCAGTTCTGTTCCCAGATATGTGACTTATATTTTTATTGTAGAAGAATTTTGTGTTAATGTAGTCAGTCCACTTCGTCCAACACCAGAGTCCGAGCAGAAATCCCCGAACTACAGCAATCATCAATCCCTTAGCATAGAATGAAGAATGAATGCATAATAAATCAAGCAGAAAACATGAAAAGCAAAGCTAGCCAGTGTAAGACATGAACATGCTACTAAATATGCTCTCCAGAGACTTTGTCTTAAAATATTACAAATTCATTTGCTTCCCTTGCCAAAATCTAGCAGAACTCTTGCTTGTAAGCTGAATCAGTAACCCCATGCTTTCAAACAGTATTTCATTTTTTTTCTTGTGGATTTTATAATCTTCCACGAAGTACGTGGATGCGCAGCCTCATTCTCACTGAGTTGGCTTTCATGGGTTTTAGACACACAGAGGTGAAACTTAAAATATGCTACCGAACAGGAAAAAAATTTACTCTTCCCCTACTGCTTAACTCCCTTTTTGCAAATAAAAAGGGGGACTTCAAGCTTAACCTAACTGAAGCTCACAGTAGCAGAAAGAGTAAAATATTTGAGTGACAGAAGCAGAAAAAGCCTTCTCCCCATTGTCTAGTGGTATCCCTGATTTGTCTTTCAGCCCTGAGAAAGCCATGATGTTGGTATAGGTAAGATTCCCTTAGTCCGAGCTGTATAAATCTTAGGCACCGTAAATATCTTCAGCTAAGCTGGGTAAACAGTCTAAAATAAGAGCTAGCAAGCAGGAGAAAACTCTTGTGTTAACACTCATTGTCATGCTTTAAATATCGATCTGTTGGATTAACAAGGTGCTAGATAAAAAGAAGTAATTTTCATGACAAGATTTTTCTGTAAGTGTAAATTCTAGTTCTCTAGTTCTGTAGAACTATTATTTTGCTTGTAGAACTATTATATTTTGCTTATATTTGCATAGATGCACAAAACACTTAAGGATTGTTTTAGCTTTTGAAGAACCCTAGGAAAGCTGAGTAACAAGTACTTACAAAATACTCCTTGGGGTCAGGTGAATAGTCTGTCTGTGGCAGCAGTGATGAGAGGTGCTATTTAAGGACCAAAGCAGCACAGCTGTCTGTGGGCCGTGTCCCTTCTGTTCCTCTGCCATCCACAGCAGTGAGATCAGGAATGTTGGAAGATACATCCTTGCCTTTTGTTTTTCATGTCTTTCACAAGAGCACAGGCAACACGTTCACAAACAGTGGCTTTTCCTAAAGGTACCTGAATAGGATTCTTGACTGTGGGTCTTTTCTTCCCCCTTCTCCAAGTAAGATTATAGGTAGTATTTATAACATGTAATCGAACTGTTAGGTGCTAACAGTACCTAATGTCTCATCTGCTTTTTTTGTGGTTTTTGTTTTGTTTTGTTTTGTTTTGTTTTTAAACAGGAAGATGAACAGAACTTAACTGCATTTTAGGACTTGACTCCTGATGGGCTGGATTTTATCTTGGCAGGAGTTCTTGAAGATTCACATAGTGAAAGAAGAAACAACCAATGGCTTCAGAATCCACTGTCCCAGAGCACGCAAAACAACATCTGATAAAGGGAAAAAGACGTCAGCAGCAGCAGCAAACTAGGTCTTCCGACGGTGAAGATGACATCTTTGTATTTGAAGCAAATGAGGCTTGGAAGGATTTTCACAGCTCTCTTCTTCGCTTCTTTGAAGCTGGAGAGCTCTGCGATGTTACGCTGAAGGTGATGCTGTCACACATCCATTGCATTTAACAGTGTGAAGATTAAGCTATGAATAAGTGTGCTGGAGGTGGCTGTGAATTTGGGAAGGGGTGCGGAAGCCATAGAATACCTGTTGGATCTGAGGCATCTCTAGATATGCTAGTGTTTTTTTTTTCTTATTTAGGAAGTTTACAACTGAAATGTAAACACTTAAGATATTGACAGTCCGAGAGGGGAAGTACATGACTAAGCAAGTTCTCAAAGCTGATCAGTATATTACTGTGCAGTTTCAGCTTCTTGTAGCCTCTTTGTTCTCACACACTTTGATCACCAATTTTCTCTCTATTTTTGCATTCTGTGTTGCTCTGGTAAATCTTTCCCAGCAAACAGGATATCTGGAACATATCTAACTTCAGCATTCTCAAGAAAAAAAACAAAAACAAAACCCCAGAAAATTATGTTCTACAGATGATTAAAGAGTACAGGAGGAAGAGGAAACCAGTTTTATGATTCTTGCATAGCATTGCTTTAATGCATTATTTGTAACTTAGCTGTAGATTACTTGTATCCTGATTACAATAAATTTATATCTAGCATCCAAAACAATGGTTGCCAGCACCTACAAATATTAAGTATTGCTTAGCTAGACATCTTAGTAGTGCAAGATAGTTATTTAAGAAAAAGAGATGAAGCATAGCTCCTATACCAAGAACAATCACAGATGGCTTTAGGAGAAATCGTTTGCCCGCCACTTTTACTACTAGATATTAACACAGAAAATCCTTGACAGATGTGTGTCCGTGGTGCTCCCCTGGTAGGTATCTCATCTTTCTAAAACACTTGGGAGACACTGGAAATCTCTGAGAGGGAAGATAGTTTCTTTCCCTTCTGCCTCAGTGGACAACAGGACTAGAGTAAGCAAGAACCTTTTTCTGTTCTGCTTCACAGCAGATATTAAATGCCTGTCACCAGCAGCAGCGAATAGGCTCATAACAGTTGACAGTACTGAAGCTGCTCCGGAGAGCATGAGAGCCATGAAGCAGAACTTGGATGAGAGCTCATCATCAGGTCTTTTTACATCTGTCATTTTAAAAGGCATTTGGGGGAAGAAGGTTTGTGTCAGAACTCGTAACAACTCTCCTCTTCCCTTTTCTGGACCTCATCCTCACCTGTTTCCCTTTCCACCCACCCTTGCAGAGAAGGCAGAAAGTCTTACTTCATAAACATAGTTAAACGTATACTCCTGCTAGGGGAACTTGGCTTGGAGAATACACTTCACTGTGGCTAAGTTTAACTTTCCCTAGGTTATGCTTGTATTAATGTTCATTTGTATTATTTGTGTGGAGCTACTTCAGTAATTTAAGAATATTAGATTGCATGACTTGGCTTCCCATCTTCAAGTAGAGAATATAATCTATGGAGGCTAGAGCAACCTATGTACATCTTACTGTAAGGCTTCTTAAATCAGTGATTTTCAAGTAACTGGTAACTATATCTTGAACTAGAATTTTCTGAATGGCTTGATTGTTCTTTCTGTAGTGCTCAGGCATTTCTCATGTTTTAAGAGTAAATACTTCTCTGCTGACCTTTCTGCTTCTGTTCGTGATCTCTGATAGCAATTCTGGCATTGCTGTTGTCATACCAATTACTGATTTAATTGCTGCTGGCTCTTAAAATGTGATAGTAACTGGAGAGGAACTCTGATTTTGAAATACCAAGAACATGATATTTTAAATCAAACAGATTTGGGTAAAATAGTGAAGCCACTTAATTAAAAAGAAAGATCTAATTAGAGAGTGGGATGATGGGCAGAATAAAAATCTGTGAAGGTGAGAGTGGCCTAGCAGCTTTGCCCAGTATAGCAGACCAGCTGGTAGCATCTCTTTGCATCAGTACTGTAATTAGTTGGAGTGCAGACACAGCAACCGTGATAAACCGTGGGAGCACACAGGGAGAATCCTCTGCTCCAAAGAGTTAAAATCTGGAAATTCACCTACTGTATTGCTACTGTCATATGAACAGCTCCCTGGTAGAAGGCGGAGAGTGGCACATGCATACCGTCTGCTTTTCTCCTGTTGGTTTGTTTTTTTGTTCATTTGGTCTATGAATTGTTCCTTCTGGAGTGATCTACTTAACTCACACTGAACCATCCATCTTTTCCTCTCTTTTAATCTGCATACTATTTCATGGGTGTTTGCTTTCTGTACTCAACTTAGTGCTCAGCAGGCAGGTTACACTTGTGTTGATAATACTTTTAAAAAAGGTAAAGCAATTGTGTATTGAATCAGAGCCAGAAAAAACTCCAAATTATCCTTTATAATTTAATGTCTTTTTCTTTTTTTAAATTGCAAGTCAGCTCACTGCAATGGCTTCATCTGAAAGTGAACACATAATTTGAGTCTGTCAGGGAAACTGGTTGCTTAACTCGGCCATTCCTTTATGTTAGTACAGAATGACAAAGGCTCTAAGAAAGCACTCCTGTAACACAAACAAGTAGTGGATTGTTCATTTACCTTCAATATTTACATTCTCTTTTCATGTAATTCAATTCTAGAATTTTGTAAGTGAAAAGCTTACTTCGCGTTTTCTGATCAGAATTTTGAAAAATGCCTCGTCTTTATGGAGAATACTCTTATCTTTTGTGGCTAAACAGCTTCTAAAACTCTTGAAGCGATTGGTAACTTTTAATAATCCCTGTAATAGCTGTTATTACTGTGATGGTACATGAATTTCCTTCTCTAAACAGCATTATCAATTCTTCAACAGTAGTAAAAGTGTAGAGGTTTAAATTAAGTAGTCTAAAAATGTCACTTTACAATTCCACCCCCCCCTTAAAGTCTCTGAATATACATATAACAAACAAGTGCCTAGCAGTCTCCTCCTGTCTCCAGGATGCATCTAGAAGGGTCCTAAAGATGTTTCATTTAAAAAATAGGACATGGCTTTTAAAGAAAAACAAGTTCAGTGCATCAGTGCTATTTCTGCCTTGTGTTATGGCCTTGCCCTACTCTGGCAGCCAAGTTACGACTCAGATCTGCTTTAGATACGTTGATCTAATGTCAGAAGTACAAGGCAAATGGAGTTAAACAGTTTGAACAAAATACAGTAGCTCAATGAATATCAAGTTCAGAATTCTTATTTCAACTTAATTGTCCATCCTTTCATAGCTAGAACTGACAGTAAAAGATCGGGGTTTAATTGTTCTTTTTTTCAGGTTGGTTCAAAGCTTATCTCCTGCCACAAACTGGTGCTAGCTTGTGTTATACCTTACTTCAGAGCCATGTTTCTTTCGGAAATGGCTGAAGCCAAGCAGACGTTGATTGAGATCAGGGACTTCGATGGCGATGCAATAGAAGACCTAGTGAAGTTTGTGTACTCCTCCCGGCTCACTCTGACGGTGGATAACGTCCAGCCTCTCTTGTACGCTGCTTGCATTCTTCAGGTGGAACTGGTAGCAAAGGCATGCTGTGAATACATGAAGCTGCACTTCCATCCCTCCAACTGCCTGGCAGTCAGGGCATTTGCAGAGAGTCACAACCGCATAGACTTGATGGACATGGCCGATCAGTATGCTTGTGAACATTTTACAGAAGTGGTGGAGTGCGAAGACTTTGTGAGCGTGTCACCACAGCACCTCCACAAACTCCTGTCCTCCAGTGACCTGAATATTGAAAATGAAAAGCAAGTTTACAACGCTGCTATCAAATGGCTGCTAGCCAATCCACAGCATCATGCTATGTGGCTGGATGAAATACTTGCACAGGTAGGGCAGACCAAGGCACCAGGTGCCTGTCTCGTCACTGGTTTATAGTTGTATAAGCAACTGTTTGTATTTAGGTAGATCTCAAAATGACAAATGTTCTTAGCAATTGGTGCCTCATCTGGTATTCACAGTTGTGAATTGACAGTGGAAGCAGGTTAGATCTCTTGAATATCAGGAAGAAGTCATATTCTCCAGTTTATGTAGAAAGAAGAGTACTCACTTTATGCTATGGCTGGGAGTTGGGAGCTAACAAAAAGCTGCATCTGTTAGAGCAGAAAATTCTTAAATTTACACATAGCGGAGAACATAAAGCCATCACTTTACTTGCTTTGATACTGTTACAGCCTCAAATGCTCAATTCCCTTGCTGGTAAATATTTGTACTTAAGAAAGGAGAGCAAAGCTGTTGAGGAGGCTTTTTACATGGCTAGGAAAGTAAAACTGTAATGGAGATGTGTTGCATCAAGTTGTACTACTTCTAGACTGTTCCATATATTTAATTAATAAAAGACCAAGATGCGTTAGCGCCATGAGCAGGCTAGGAAACACATGCTAGACCCTTTAATGCTTACTAGGCTAGCACTGCTGGTTACCTGTAGGATCTGAAAGGAGTTTGCAGTTTAGTCATCTAGACTTGATGCAAGTCCACTGCTTCTGAAAGAAACACATATAGGTATCAAAAGGTCACTCAGCTGAGCTTATTTAAAACACCCAGTGGACCACCTCCTGTCCAAGCATTAGGTACTTCAGTTATTCAAGCTCCATATGTGCTGTTTATGAGAGTTTAAAATACAGTATTTGAGACAGATATAGAGAACTTGTGCTGGGGAAGAGGGGGGTACATGCCATGTGGTGCAAAATGCCCTATGTGTTGTAGCACGTAGGATCAATTGTGCTGTTTCAGTTGTCACTGAACTCCAACTTGAATATTTTGCAGTTGGTAGAATTGCTAATATTGGTGTCATGTGAGTAACAAGAGGTCCACTAACATGCTGCTGTCATTGTCTTCATGCATCATTTTTCACATTCCCTGGTTAAAGATCACAACTGTTTATTAAGTGTCTTCCAAAAACCTTCAGTTTCATCTGGACTAGCATGAGGGTTTGGGTACAAAAAGACTTCTCCAGCACACTATAATTAAATATACAGGCATTATAATTTGAGATTCTTTTTAATAAAAAGAATCAGGTTGATTTTTATTGCCCAGTTGCGCTAGCAGATCAGATTAACAGCTTTATTCTCTACATGGAAACCAGAGTCTAGAACGAAGCAGTGAAAAAGTCAACGTCTTCCTGTAAATATGGGTTATGTGCCAGAGTATAGGGAGCCATCAGTTGATTTGGACATGATTGCTAGCAGAAAACATGTCTGGGCTTCTTGACAGTTATTATGCACATCATAATCAGCCTTACGGGTTTCTCTGTTATAATGAGGTTCTGAATTTGTCAGCCTTGAGTTGTTCCCGCATCACTAACCTCAGGAGTCTATTAGCAGGGCTACGGTGGTGCTTTTAATCAGCCTGAAATAAGCCGGGCCAAAGTAAAGGAAGAAGTGGAACTGAAGGCAAGCGGGTAAGGAAGAACTGGTAGAGACAGTTGCTTACTTGAAGACAGGGACGCTTGTCAGCCGTATAACAGCACCATCCTGCTGCTCTGAGAAGCACCGGAGATAGTGGACTACTTCACCGTTGCTGCTGAGTTAACCGGTAGCTGCCTGACAGCATGGACTCCAAGCCTCAGGAAGTCAGAGGGTGGTTTACTTCAGTTCCCCCCTGCTAACACCGGTTCTGCCTTTGCGCCTGATTGTACTTCATATTCCTCACTGTTTCTCTTACAAGGACAAATGAAAGGTTTGCTGAAATAAATGACTGTGGGGAGAAGGACATTTCAACGTAGTCTTAGAGAGGCTGACCTTATTTCAGATCTGCCCTGTCACTGGGGATTGCTCTTGGCAGTGACCACCTGTAGCCTCACCCAGAAAGAGCTTTCCATTCCTCAGCCTCGTCACCAGCTCTCTTCTGGGGAATGACAGGAAGGATTTGGGGAAGGAAACAGCTCTCAATCTTTTTCTCTTTTTTTTTTTTTAATCCTCTAGTCTGTCGACACTCAAGAAAAGTGTTACGGCAGTAGCAATACCTCCTTAATAGACACTTAGTTCATGCTGACAGTGGTTTGTTTTTGACTTGCCACCCAAAGAAAATAAACGATTCTAGTAAAAGCCCTCTTACGCTGGCATAGCAATGAGCTGAAAATGCATACTGTCAGCAGACTAACGTGACAGGGGCTGTCCTGATAAAGTCACTGGTGCTGCCTGCGTCACGCTGGGCAGCTGCAACTGCAGTAGAGGCAGCAGCACTTCTTCCTTCGCTCAGCCTGGGCCAAGAGACATTTCTCCACTGCTGCTTAAATGCAAATGGTTGTAGCAAACGTGTCACTGAAAAGAACTGTTCATATTGCTGTTACTCTGGAAAAAGAAAATGAAAGCCGCTCTTTTTAGTGAAGAGCGTGGGGCTGGCAGCTGTCTCAGAAGCTGCCATCTGTTGTTATGCGTGTGTCACTGTAAATGGTGAGACTCAGTCAGTTCAGCCAGTTACTCCAACTGTGTTCATTTCTGTCAGGTACGGCTGCCTCTCTTGCCCATTTGTTTCCTTATGGGTGTTGTGGCAAAGGAAGAGATTGTCAAGCAGAATCTAAAATGTAGGGATTTGCTGGATGAAGCAAGAAACTACCACCTTCACCTGAGCAGCAGGGCAGTGCCAGACTTTGAGTACTCCATTCGCACAACACCAAGGAAGCAGACTGCTGGTAATTAAATGTGTGTCTGATTATCCAGTAGGGAGTGGTGTGGAGAAAAGGCAGCACATCTGTCCAGGGTTAGATAGCTTGGTATAAATGGTTGTTAATGACTTAATGCAAAATTGGGAAAGCCATTGTGTACCTCTGTGGTAATTAGGTAATGTGCTGTGTTTTCCTAGCAGAACTTTAGCAGTCATTTTCTTTCTTTAAAGCATTATTTATTTATCCTGATCGGCTCTATCAGTATTAAAGCTAGAACTGTTAAATATGTTATGACCAGACAGTATGCTCAAAGCTATACGAAAAACAGTGGACACTTACCTTTCGGTGTGAGAACGTTGAGCTAACTTTTAAACTCTTTGGCTAACCTATACCAAAAGTAAGTGATGAATATTAAACTGCAAATCCTGATTTTTACATTGCTATATTTAACAAACAATCTGTTTATCTCCCTAAGCAAAATCACAGAAAACATATGTTAAATATGCATTGTTTTTGCAAGAGCATAGATAGTTAATTGCCATTAGCAGCATGCCAGGCAAAGGCTAAAATCCAGCATCCAGTTATGCAGGGCAGTCACCATGCCCCTTGAAGTGAAATACGACTTCTGCATAATTTTCAGTTCACTCTGCTATACAACTTTATCGCGCATCTTCCTACTAGTTTTCTGGAAACCTGTTTTGTCTTCTTCAGGTGTGCTGTTCTGTGTTGGTGGTAGAGGTGGATCGGGTGACCCATTTCGCAGCATTGAATGTTACTCCATCAGTAAGAACAACTGGTTCTTCGGCCCTGAAATGAACAGCAGGAGAAGGCACGTGGGTGTGATCTCTGTGGGAGGTCAGTAACCCTGTTCAAGCCACTTTATTCAAAAGGCACTCATTCACTCCTTTTGCTGGAATCGGTACTTGTACTACACAAATCTGTCTTGCAATGGCTTAACTGTTGGACGTTCTTCAATTTAGTAAAGCTTCTTCGCTATGAAGGGGTTTTTGCTTCTGAAACAATCTGAGTGCATGCTTACTGAAAAGACATTACTGTGAACAGAGAGAGTTGGGGTTGTTCAGCCTGGAGAAGAGAAGGCTCCGGGGAGACCTTATTGCAGCCTTTCAATACTTAAAGGAGGCTTATAAGAAGGATGGGGACAGACTTTTTAGTAGGGCCTGTTGCAGTAGGACAAGGGGTAATGGTTTTAAACTAAAAGAGGGTAGATTTAGACTAGATATGAGGAAGACAATATTTTATGATGAGGGTGGTGAAACACTGGAACTGGTTACCCAGAGAGGTGGTAGATGCCCCATCCCTGGAAACGCTCAAGATCAGGTTGTACAGGTCTCCAAGCAACCTGATCTAGTGGAAGATGCCCCTACTTACTTCAGGGAGGTTGGACTGGATGATCTTTAAAGGTCCCCTGCAACCCCAAGTATTTTGTGATTCTATGAACTGTATATAGCCTCTTGCCTTAATAGGTGATTTTCTTTTTTAATCCATTTATAAAGACACAGCAGAGTCACCCAGAATTTGCTAGTAATTATAATCGCTCCCTTCATACTTAAGTCCATACAGGCAAGTCACTAAGACCATAACTCTTCCAAGAGCAGACCTACCTTTATTTTTGGGTCTCCATCTTTTGAAACCAGGTCCGTGCAGTCCAGAGCAGCTTAGCACCCATGATGCAACTTTTCCTTGTACAGGGTGGCCCCTGTGTTGCTGCAGCAGAACAGAGATCTTCTTTTTCCCCCATAGAACATCTGGAGAGACTGATGTAAATGTCCAAAACTGATCTGACCTGCAGTACTCAAGTTACGGGATGATATTTTGTCTACGTGTCTCAAGCTTTGTATAAAAGTCCACATTACAACAGGTCTCTGGTTGAGTACAGCATATACAAATATAAAGTCTGTACTTATTAAAATCCTGATACTGAAAACATTTGAAAACTTTAACCTTTATTTGAGCTTTTTGTCTCCACGTAGGCAGGGATAGTACATAAATAAAAACTGAAATGTTGCCAGACAATCTCTGTATCAAAAGATGTGTATGGGTTTCAGGTAAAGTCTATGCAGTAGGTGGACATGATGGAAATGAACACTTAGGAAGCATGGAAGTATTTGATCCTCTCACAAACAAGTGGATGATGAAGGCATCAATGAACACAAAAAGGTACGTGTCCCATGATCCAAAATGTAAGTCCTAGTCTGTGATATATCGTTTCTTGCTGATGCTGAAAAACATCATGCCTGTCCTGCCTTTATTTGGGTTTCCAAACTGTGCTATTTTTAGGAAATTATTTTTCCTATTTTGGGGCTTTATGCTATCAAACACCTTTATTTACTAGTTACAAAGCAAACACAAATGTGCGTGAAATACTTGCATACATCATATTTGCACAAAAACAAAGTTGTGCATAAAATACTGTAAGTATTTCAGTGCAAAACTGCATAGTCCCTCTCACTAGGGAGGGGCTCTGGCTGGTAACATTGGTTATGTTTACACTTTGGCTTTCTTTTGCCTGTTACCCTTTTCTCTTTTTTGGGGGCTGGCTTCTGGAGCAGAGAGCTCTTCTGCTCCAGTTGTACTTACATTCTGATTATCTAAGGCCCTTCTGCTACGCCCAGTAAAGAACTCAAAACTGATTAACTGGTTCTGTGGGTTTTTTGCTCTTTTTAAGAATGAGCAAGATAACTGCCAGCAGAACACGCACAGTGAAATACTTCATGCCCAGGAAATGAATGGCTGCCTATGTTTTTGCCACAAAAGGCCGGAAGTGCTAAAACACTGGGGGTCAGATTGAGGATTTTTCTTGCCTTTTGACATTTAAGATTCTTTTAAGGAGCTACTGGACTCACAGATCTGTAATTTTTTTTTGTTTCTGTTGTAATTTAGATCAACATCTTTAATTCTACATACCATGTTGTTATTTGTTGTTTCTAAAAGCATCATGTACAAGTAGGAGTAAATTACTGAGCATGGCTAAGTCCTAAAGCTGTTTGTAGCTGTGACCTAATCAAAGTAAAAGACCCAGACTCCTTGAAGTGGCTTCTTGCTCCTCTTCCTCCCGCCTGCCACAACCCCAGGGCATATTCTGGGCAAACATCAGGCCTAGATTTCTGTGGCATTTTCTACTCAGGACCTTGGTAAATGAGAAGGCTGCTGTGCCTTGACTGCACGCTCCACTGCTCACGTTCACGGAGGTAGTGTTGGAATACTTAGCTGAGAAAAAACTGCCACCACTGATGGTGTCTACATTATCTGCTGAGGCAATTTAAGATAAGCCCAGGATATTGCCACAATGTTTGTTCTGTAGAAAGACTGTGACTTCCTGGCTCCTGCCTAGGTATCTTTGAACTTTCCCTCTGTGTAATGAGACAAGAATGTTCTAAGTGAAATCGTGAATCATCTGTCTTGGTAGTTAAAGCAGAAACTTAATGCTTACATTCTAGACCATACTTTTCATTTTGTAGTACTGATTGTGCTCTCATATTGGTAGATCCGGTAGAAAAAAAATCTGACAACTGTTTTAACACAAGCTTAATAGAAAACAACAGAATGGAAGAAATTGCAATTAAATCTAGCTAGAGTTCAGTTATCTAACATGCAGCACAGGTTTGCCTTTTAATATGTACTAAGATCACCCCCCAAAAAAATAATTCCCAAATTGTAGCAGCAGCTATACCAACAAAGTTAAAACCAGCAGATTTCGGTTCTCCATCAGATTTAATAAGATAAGAGGTGTAAAATTCAGTACTGAGATAGAGAAATCCAGCAACTATGACAATATCATATATCCAAGCATGTAAGGACTTGGGCCTTAGGTGACATTCAGTCAAAACAGTATTCCATGCCCCCCTCCCTTTTTTTTTATTATTATTTTTTAAACGAGACCTTTGTCTTTTTGCCATCTAAAAATATTCTAGCTGCAACAGTCCTGTCCATGGATCACACAATAAGATACAGGTGCCTGGGGAAGCTGAGGTGAAGTTGAGCTTTAGTCCTTAGCTTCTCTAATGGGAGGCTACAAACATACTAAAGACCTTCAGGATAAAACTGCAAGACTGACAGAGGTGTGCAGAGGGCCAGCCACAGTCAGTGGTCATTATTTATTATAAACCTCACTTTTAAAATTCTTATTACTTCTTTCCTGTAGCTTGAAACGGGTGCCAGTCAGGTAACATTGCAGTGGATGTGTCTTTTCCATTCCCTTTCCTTAAGGATTTGCACTGAGCTATTGATCCTGTGGTTTTCTTAGGAGAGGAATTGCTCTTGCCTCCCTCGGTGGCCCCATTTATGCAATAGGAGGTTTAGACGACAACACTTGCTTCAGCGATGTGGAAAGATACGACATCGATTCTGATCGGTGGAGTGCAGTCGCCCCAATGAACACTCCCAGGGGAGGAGTTGGCTCTGTAGCCCTTGTGGTAAGTAACTGTTCCCTCCCATGCCGGGGCCAGCCGAGGAGCTGACCTGCTTTTCAAATCTGCTTTTACAAGGCAGAACACCAGATTTAAAACAAAATGTAGCTGGTGGGTCTGAGCACCTCCAGTCATAAAAATCCTATGGAACTGTGCAAAAGGTGAATATGTTAGGATAATACTCATATCAAATTGAACTGCGCTCCCTGTTTCAGCAGCACTGAGGTACTGGAGCAAGTACCAGGACCCTTCTAACAACATCAGGCTAAAGCTTCATGTTTCATTCAGAAGACTTGGGTTTGTCATGGTTCCTATGTTTAAAGGTACCAAATGCATCTGCACTTTAATCCCCCTGTCGTCATGTATACTCTATCTGCAACACTACATAACTATTTCTTTAATTGGAAGATAGCATTTACAAGTTGTTAGATAATGAAGTCTGTTGTTGGAATTTTTAAATAGAAGTAAATAATTAAGACTATATGGACATACCATGTTTTCCTATAATTTTAACATCGCTTATGAAAAGCTGAGTAAATACATATTACGAATAATCTTTCTCTATATGACTGTTTTTCAGAACCATGTTTATGCTGTGGGTGGCAATGATGGTGTAGCATCTCTTTCCAGCGTGGAGAAATACGATCCTCATTTGGATAAGTGGATAGAAGTGAAAGAGATGGGTCAACGAAGAGCTGGCAATGGTGTCAGCGAGCTACATGGCTGCTTGTACGTTGTCGGTGAGTAGGGATGTGGCATTTTGTAGTGCTGTTTCTGCCAAGTATTGGCATTTGGAAGAGGCTGTTGTTGCTAGAGGAACTGGGTAACAGACAGACCTGACCTTCGTATTCCTGGGCAGGAGAGAAAGCGAGCACAACCAGGACACACTTAAATGAAGGTATGTTAGTGAGGAAATAAAAAGCAGTTCCTAACTCATATTTCAGGAGGGGTGTACTGTTCAGGACAATACGCCTCTATAGGAAATCCTCTCGAGACTCGCTAATCATGAGTTTCCTTTTAGGAAAATCATTAAGTTCACACACTTTTAAAGAACTCTAGTTCTGTTCTGAGTGTAGACAACAGCAGCTTTCTCGCACAGTGATTATACTTATTGAATAGCCCGTTGTCCTCGGACTGTCTTGTTCTGCTCTCCCTTGCATTTACCTGCTTTCCCGAGGAAGATGCCAGGTACGTATGCCATAGTGATAGCTGCAGAGCTCTGCCTTGTGCATTATCATAAGTGATTAAAGTTTTGAGTAAAATGCTTATCTGACTGGTGACCCAGCCAGAGGAATGCATCACTGAAGTCTTCAGGATTTTTTTTTCCAACTCAGATATTCAGCAATGCTGTAATTTGAAAACACCACAAGAGTGTGTTTTGCTTAAGCCAAAATAAGATCAGGACCATCCTTTTACTGGTCTTAGGTTTCTTCTATTCCAAATTAGAAGCTGTGTCATTGTAATTATGTGTAAGAAGTTGTCAAGGAGAAAAAATAATAGAAATACCTCTCCTTGCAACTTGAGTAGAAGAAAACTGCCACTCTTGGCGATGCTTGTACGGTGACAGGAGGGAGAGCTGTTAGATTACTGTGCAGGGGCTTGTAAAATTCATGTAAAGAAACGGAGCTGGGCACTAGCCCACTGAATGCTGAGAATAGCCTGATAATGCCAGTCCTGGATATAAGCAGCAGTAAAAGTGGCTAAAAACTAATAATGTGATGATTCTGTGCAGGTGGCTTTGATGACAACTCTCCACTGAGCTCGGTGGAGAGGTTTGACCCACGCAGCAACAAATGGGAATATGTGGCAGAGCTTACAACTCCGAGGGGTGGCGTTGGCATAGCCACACTGATGGGTAAAATTTTTGCAGTTGGAGGTCATAATGGCAACGCGTACCTGAATACAGTGGAAGCATTTGATCCCATAGTGAATAGGTAATTTAATATTTTTTATTTGGCTTCATAAGACCACAAAATCTGCCTATATGAAAACACAACATAATAGAAATAGTGTTTAGCAGGAGTCTGTCTTGTTTCCTGATAATAACTGAGTAATATCCATGACTAGTGATGCAGGAGTGCTGCTTATACCACTAGGTTCTTGTAAGCATCTCCTGCCTCCTCCATACCTTGTCCTCTTCCCATCACTCAATAAGAACCTACCTTCTTCTGTTTGTTTCAGTCTGATTTTGCACTAAATTTACTTGAGAAATCATGAGCGAAGTAGCGGGGTGTGTTTTGTGTGCAGAATAAACAGCTAGGCTGTGTAATAGAATTTCAGACACAGAAAAGGAAATACTTTCAAGTTGCTCAGAAGGGGCAGGAACTTACTGTTCTCTTTCTCCTCTGCTGTCTGCTTCAGGTGGGAACTCGTGGGCTCGGTGTCACACTGCAGGGCAGGGGCAGGGGTGGCTGTGTGCTCCTGTCTCAGCAGCCAGGTCCGGGACGTGGGCCAGGGATCCAGCAATGTTGTTGACTGCATGTGAGCTCTGCTGCCTACTCCAAATTCCAGAGGAAGGCACTGCAGAGCTTTTAAACACTGTGTTTTGTATGGTAGGTTAAGAAATAAAACCAATACATTTTCTTTGTGAAAATGTTACCTTCTGCAGCTGTAAAGCTTTTGGTGGCTTTCTATCAATAGTGATACAGAAAAGCCTGTGAAAACACAGAATAAAAGTGTGACTCACAGGAGAAAACCTGCCAAGAGCTGCACTCATCCTGTTTTTGAGAAGTTGTAATTTCAGAATCATTTGAGGCAGCTGTTGCAGGGACTCACTGAACCATAAAACCAGGCATGGGGTGAGAAGAGCGAGCAGCAGTTAGTACTGCTGAGCCTTACCCAACAGACCTGCTACCTGTGTTCTGGAGGACTCGAGTGCCATGTAATATAACTTATTTTCAGGAATGTAGTCATAAACATTTCCTAATTGTACCAGAGCTTTGTAACGCGAAGCATCTCAAGTTCTAGAAGGGTAACGACATCCCTGTTGCACATTAAGGTAACTGGAGCAGAGTAGTTCACTGCCCACCTCCCAAGTGACTGCTGGCAGCAGCAGAAATTGCAGGTACTCGGTCTGCAACTTGTCTTTCAAAGACTTTCTCAAGAAAGACTTGTTAGAAAGCTGGAAAGATTCTTGACCTGACTTTAGCTACCGGAATACTGGAATTCTCAAGTCTTCAATAAAATTTGTAGTAACTACCTCCCCCTCCGACCCCCGCCAAAAGGCAAGTTTCTGTTGAGAGGTCATTCCTGAAGTAACCAGTGTGATTTGTCCTACTTTGAGATGATAGTGTGTGAAAATGTAGGCTTCAGCGGTGTTGGAATCACGATTTTTATGCAAAATGGAAAAACATAATAAAAGTTGCAGTGGTCTGTAAAGGCCTTTAAATGCAACTCTAGGAGATCACATGTCCAACTTCAGTACCCAGTAGCAATTCTGTGGTAATTCTAGAGGTGTTGACTCTTCTAAGAGAGCTAAGCCAGGAAGATCTACCCTCAAAACAGGTAGATGACTGAAAGCTTACATAAACCAAAGAGAATCAACAACAAAAATAATTGGAAATAAACCAGTACTTATATCAAAAACTGAAATAGGAACTTGACAGTGCTGTCTGCGTACCAAGGCATCTTGTTACGCAGTCAGAATCCCTGAATTCCAAGTAAGTCCAGCTGGAGAGACTGCAGGTGCCTGTTCCTGCATCACCTTGAGCAGACCCAACAACTGACAATCCTCTGTGACCAAAGCTTCATGTTACCAGGTTGTTACAAGTAGCCAGGAAGAGCAGCAAACTTCTCTGCCTGCAGCACCAGGGAAGGGGCAGGACAGTACGAGTGTAAGGCACAGTCGTGTTTTGCTGTTGAGGTACCATCATTGAGCTTTTCTGTTTCAAATGGCTTGCACTTTGGTAGCACCCAGGGACAAAGTAAACGGTACTGTAAATAATGAAACATTGCAATAAACTATTTGTACTTCAAAGCACCTTGTTTATAGTATGACTGGAGCGTGCTGTTCTGGGGAAACATTACAACACTGAGTATTTTTTGGTTCCTGCAGAGCATAATTCTCAGCAGGAAGCCTTTGTCAGCGGGGAAAATCCTGCGTTACAGTCACAAGCCATACCACCCTGCTGCTGTCCTTGCCGCCATGCAAGGATGCGGTCACCCTTGTGGCTCTTCACCTGGCGAGGAGGGCTGGAAAGAAGTGCAGGTTACCTCACTGGAACCAGACAGGTTCTTCTGTGGATGTCCTGGCTACCAAGAAAACATGAGGGAAAGAAGGAAAAAAAAAAAAAAAAAAAAAAA
>Ga0065711_1034243_pt1 | contig 24097 bp, 18 predicted proteins | sample Hoacrofraction12_FD_59098 | JGI IMG/M metagenome (GOLD analysis project Ga0065711, IMG submission 59098) | Hoatzin crop microbial communities from Cojedes, Venezuela - Epithelial fraction 12 v2 (version 2) | ecosystem: Host-associated > Birds > Digestive system > Esophagus > Crop | place... | reverse complement strand
CTTTGTTTAGTTGTAGGATATATTCTATACTTAATCGCTTTGTTTGCCATATGTTTTCCTTGAAATTAGTAATGATTATAATCTATCATTACTAATTTAAAAAAGCAACGCCGTGAGCAATTCATCCCCCACTTATAGAAGTAGGGGATGAATTGCTCACGGCGTGTTAAAGTCCCAAATACAAACAACAAAATATAATTTGAAAGCGAATATAATTTTTACCAAAATCAAATAAAATCTATCTGCAAAGGGTCATCTTCTGATGATTTGCCTCCGTCACTTGAGTCAATTTTAAAACATTCATATTTATCTGCCAGATATGGCTCAACCCATGTCGTAAAGCATGTACTTTCTATTTTTACCAAATCTTTTCTTATAATTTGATTTAATTGTATTATTCTATTTTGTATCAACTCACCTAATTGTGGATGATTTGCGAGCTGTTCGCATAACTTTGCCGGCATATTTTTATACTCTAAAACATCCCTAATTGCTTCCGGCAAATAGTCTTTTGGATTTTCCATAACTTCCTTCTTAAGGAAAAATGCCATATCTTGTTCATCAATTTCTTTGTCTTCAGCTCTCATAGAGCCATAATATTCATTACATTTATAATATAATTTATCGCGATTAAACAAATACAAAATTTTGTCTTCATCCATCCTACTATGTACATCTTCTGCAGCTGATGGGAAAGGATTTTCATAAGATATATCATAGTAAAAAGTAGATGCAACTTCATCAAATGTATTTTGAAGCGCCATCTTGGTAATATATGTATCCTTGGCAAATTTATAATCATAATACTCTCTATCCATGTGTTTCAGAAAATCTCCAAGTAACTTATATATTTCTTCTATACTATCAGTAGGTACGTTCATCCTTTCGGCGATGGCATATTCGTATTCACCATTTGCATATGCCGATAAAATTTCTGAAATATCCTTTACACTCATAGCATAATTATCATTTGTCTTTTCATTGCTTTTTTCAAAATCTCCCATAATTTTTTCCTTCTTTCTAATTATTGTTTTTTACGCAGTGTGCGTTTGACATACTATCTATTATATCCACAAAACTAAAAGTATCCATAATATTTTTAGAATATTTGATTTTTCTTTAGTCTATAAACCAAATATAGGAAACTTCTATATCAGAAAATTTTTTCATAAAAAAATAACCGTTTCCAAAAGGTTACGGTTATTTTTGCATCACATTATTTTCTCAATCTCTTCCATGTAACTATCAATTACGATTTTCCTGTCGAACTCACGCTCGACTTTCTTTCTTGCGCGCTCGCCCATACGCATTCTTTGTTTATTGCTAAGTCTCATAAACCTATTCATAGCATTTTCAAGGCTTTTAGCATCTTTTGCTCTAAACAAATATCCTGTAATCTCATTATCAACTATCTCTCTGCATCCGCTTATATTAGAAGCAAGGCACGGCCTTCCTGTTGCGGCCGCTTCAAGGAGCACGTTTGACATGCCCTCATGGTATGAAGGCATCACTATGCAGTCAGCCATCTCCATATATTTATTGATATCAGGATCAAAAGGCAAGACTTCGAAATATTTTTCTTCCACAGCCTTCATAACAGCATCTTTTACGCCATCATCAAAGTATCCGATAGCCATGCACTTTACTTTATCTCTATATTCCTTTTTCACATTTTTTGCGGCTTCGAGATATTCAAGTATCCCCTTCTCTTCCATGAGTCTTCCAACATACAAGAACTTCATACAGAAATTCTCATTGCCTATTGCAAGCTCTGTCGAGCCTTCTTTGCTAGTATCATACTCTTTTGGCACGAACTTATGTCTCTCAAGATCTACGCCCGATCCCGGAACAAGCTTATTATTTCCATGCGTTATTCCAAGCTTTTCAAATATCATCATATTTTCAGAGTTTTGGAAAAAAACACATTCGCTTCCCTTTAATCCTATTTTATACAGCGTTACTACTATCTTTTTTAGTATTCCTTCTTTTTCAAATGTAGAACCAAGACCTGTTATAGTAGCAAAATACGGAACTTTCTTTAGTCTGCAAGCAAGGCCTCCGTACACATTTGGTTTTATGGTATATGTTAGTACTACGTCGGGTTTTTCTACTTTTAGTATTTTTTTATATTGTTTTAGTAGTTTTAAGTCTTGAATGGGATTTACGCCTCGCCTGTTTATTTCAGTCTTTATAACACGGCATCCCTCATCAATTATCTCTTTTGTTCTTACATCATCCGGAACGCTTACAACTACTTCAAAGCCTTCTCCCATAAGCCTTGTCAGTATTTCATTTCTAAAGTCATACAAACCGCCCGATGAATTTGCAAGTATCAGTGCTTTTTTCATATATATCCACCTTGAATATTATCTCATGAACTCTTCTCAATTTTATCTCATGAATTCATCTTGTTTTATCTCATGAACTCTTCTTATTTTATCTCATGAATTCATCTTGTTTTATCTCATGAGCTATTCTTATTTTACAAGCTCGGTTTCTTTTTTTATGCAGAGCTCATTATATTTCATCATATATATGCCTTCATTATAATCGCCGATATTTTCCTTATTTGCAACTCCATTTAGGTTATTTATCACAGCCTTTGGAAAGTTCACACCGGCTTCATATGCATGAGGATATCCGCCGCCAAATCTTGGATTTACTTCTGACAGATACCAAGTATCTCCATCAAGGAACAAATCCATATCTATCATTCCCTTAAATCCGCTTTTTTTTGCAAAGTTTGCAATCTTTTCAAACAAATCTTTATCTTTTACGGATACAGATTTATCTGTTTCTCCTGCTCTCATCTTTATTTTTTTCTTTAGGAAAATATGTGTCACATCGCCGGATATCATATCCACATATACGTCTGCTCCGTACTCCTGACCCTTCATATATTCCTGAATCATGAGATTATCATATATAGCAAAAAGAGTATCTATCTCCTCATCACTATTTACCATATTTATATTGATTGATGCACTGCCTTTTTGAGGTTTTACGAATACAGGATATGATATTTCACCATTTTCTTTTGCTCTATAAAAGTCTTCTTTTGATATATAACATTTTCCTGTAGGAATATTGTTTTCAAGAAGAAGCTTATACATCTCATATTTATCAAGACAAGTTTCACACATCTTATAATCCGATACTATAACCTTTGTGCCAATTTTTTCAAATCTATCTCTATTAGCAGCTATAAGAGATAGTTCAGGATCTATTAGAGAAAATACGCCGTCTATTTTTTCAGCTTTACATATATCTATTATCTTATCTATATATCTAGGATCATCTATCCTTGGCACTATTATGGCTTTGTCTGCATCATAAAGAGCAGGAGCGACACTACTGCAATCGGTAGCAATGACTTTTCCTATTCCATTTAATTCCTTTTTAAAGTATTGTACAACTTTATCTCTTGTACCTGCACTAAGTATAAGTATATTCATTATTTTATCTCGCTTTTTACCATTCATATTTTAGCAACATCTGATATTGCCATTTGAAATTTTTTACATTGCGTTTTAGATATAATTATATTTTTATTGTTAATTGTTTATACTGTCAAAGAATAACGGCGTTCCGCCCGTATGTATAAATAGCACATCTTCGCCTTTTATATTTTCTTTCTCCAGATATTTTATCATTCCGCAAAAGGCCTTCCCGACATACACAAAATCCATCGGTATTCCATCACTTGTCATGACTTTATCTATTGTTTCTTTTACATCCATGTCAAGCTGTCCGTATCCGTTTCCTGCATAGTCGTCTACAAATATAAGGTCCTCTTCTTTGAAATTATCATCAAAAAACTCTTTGGATACTTCACTATCAAAATATTCCTTTATGCTTTCTTTTACAACGTCTCGCCCTCTTGGATTTTTCCTTGCTATGCTTATTCCAACGATTTCAGGCTTCCACGTATCTTTCGAAAGCTCTTTGCCGCACACAAGCCCCGCTTGAGTCGTGCCGGTGCCAGATGCAAAGAAAATATATTTAAATTTAGGAAATCCTTCATTTACCTGCTTATTTATTTCTATATAAGCCTTAATATATGCCATCGTTCCAAGATTTCCATGTCCGCCGCCCATGATAAAATAAGGCTTTAAACCCTCTTTCTTGAAACTTTCTATTCTATTTTCTATTGTATCGTGTACCATTTCTACAGGAACAACTTCAATAGATGCTCCAAACTTTTCGACCATCATCCTATTGAGGAGCTTATTTTCTCCAACCTCGGTATCAGGAGCTATTATATGGCATTTCTTGCCAAGTGATGCAGCCATATTTGCGATTATTCTGCAATGGTTCGAACTATTCGAACCATATGTCATTATCACATCCGGATTTTCCTTTATTATATCTTTGTAAAAAAAAGCCGCTTTTCTGGCCTTGTTTCCGCCAAAAGAAAAAGGTATGAAATCATCTCTTTTTATATAAATATTGTTATTTGAATAATCTCCGGCAAGTCTGTATATTGGCGTAGGAGAAAATTTTTCTTCCAAAACCGGTATTGTTTTTCCCATATAATTCACCTAAAAGTTACTAATCTATATAGCTTTATGTTTCGCATTCTATAAGTTCTTAGCATAATCTATCTTATGTAAAGCGGACACTTGTGTCGGTTCAAATACGAAATCACGCATTTAATTATAAAAATCCTTTTCATCTCGAAGCTTTGCAGCGCCCTGCTCTATTCTATACTTATCAAAATCCGGCACATTTTGTGCACTTCCCGATTTTACTCCGCTTCTTTTTAATACTTTTCCAATAGTTTCAAATATTATTCGTATATCCATAGAAAATCTCAAATTATTTACATATTCAAGGTCGTATTTGAATCTATCTTCCCAGAACAGTCCGTTCCTGCCATTTATCTGTGCAAGTCCCGATAGCCCCGGTCTTACGTCGTGCCTATGCATCTCTTCATCTGTATAATACGGAAGATATCTAACAAGAAGAGGCCTAGGGCCTATGAAGCTCATATCACCTTTTATGATATTCAAAAATTCCGGAATCTCATCAAGGCTTGTGGATCTAAGGAGCTTTCCAAAACTCGTTAGTCTCATCTCATCAGGAAGGAGCTCTCCGTTTTCGTCTGTCTTACTTGTCATTGTCCTAAACTTGTAGAGCTTGAATATCTTGCCATATCTTCCGGGCCTGTCTTGGCTAAAAAGAATGGGACTTCCTAGATTTACTCTAACAAGAATCGCCACAACTATGAATACAATCAAAAACAAAAGCATGAAAAATAAAGCTATAAAACAGTCAAGAAACCTTTTTACATGCTTTTCATAAAATGACTTCTTTCGCGAATCTTCAATTTTTAAATCTTTTATCTCATCCAAAATCACTGCAATAAGCGATACTGCTATCGACAAGATAAAAATAGACTTAATATATGTTAATATAATCATATTCTTTTCCTATTAAACAATTTTATTTGTCAAAAAAAAATCCATACAAATGATTCATATTTGCACAGACGCTTCCATCTGCCATTTATTATGCAAAGCATCTCTTTATAATCTCTATGACTTTGTCTTGCTCATCTGCGCTCATCTTGTTATCGGATGGCAAACACAAGCCTCTATTGAAGATATCTGCTCCGACGTCGAGGATTTCGCCCTCATCAATATATGCATTACTTAGAGCTCTTCCGTTACCCTTTGCTGTTACGAAATGGTTAGCTCTATATATAGGCTGCATATGCATAGGCTTCCAGATAGGTCTTCCCTCTGCATTGAAATACTTTATAGCATCAAGTATTTCCGATGGACAAGACTTACCCTTTTCACTGATATAGAGATATTCCTTATCACTTCTTGTGGTTTTGCACATATAGTCTTTGTCAATTATGAGTGCGCTTAGCCAAAAGTTTGGAACTGACTTTCCGTCAAAGGGATTCATCATAACAGGTAGGTCTTTTAGTCCTTCTTTATATCTTTCGTATATTTTCTTTTTCTGTGCTATATGTTCATCCAAGTGCAGGAGCTGACCTCTTATAACACCTGCGATTACATTACTCATTCTATAGTTATAGCCGATTTCTTCATGCTCATACCAAGGCGCATCTTCTCTGGACTGTGTAGACCATTTGCGCACTTTGTCAGCATCTTCTCTGCTATTTGTTAGAAACATTCCGCCTGATGAACCTGTTATTATCTTATTGCCGTTAAAAGATATTGCGCTATAGTCGCCAAACATGCCTGTCTGAACGCCATCAAAAGTTGCGCCAAGAGACTCTGCGGCATCTTCTACAATCAGAGCTCCATGCTTATCACATACTTTTCTTATTTCATCAACTTTTCCCGGAGTTCCGTATAGATGCGCTATTACAACGATTTTTACATCAGGATACATTTCAAATGCCTTATCTAGCGCTATAGGATCCATATTCCAAGTATCTTTTTCGGTATCTATGAATATAGCCTCGCCATCTTCATACGCAACAGGATTTACAGTGGCATCAAATGTCATATCGGAGCAAAATACTCTTTTCCCTTTAAGAGTTCCTTCATTTGGCTTTGGCATACCATAGAGCCTTTCACCTGCAAGTTTGATACACAAATGAAGAGCTGCCGTGCCGCTTGATAGTGCTACGGCATATTTACATCCAACATAGTCTGCTATACCTTTTTCAAGTTCATTTATATTTTCTCCGACAGTTGACATCCAATTTGTATCATATGCTTTTTTGACATATTCAATCTCTTCTCCATGCATAGTAGGAGATGATAACCAAACTTTCTTTTCAAATGCCTCTATTCCACTAAAATCCTTTGTACTAAGCATTTTTCAGCCTCCTAAACTTTCAATCAGCTTCATTTATCTTGTCAGCAACTTTTTTCAAAGCATCCATATGTTCTTTGGTTTTCTGCTCTGCGTCGTTGATATTAGGTTTATATGTTGTAACAATATCTCTTACGATATCTCTGATATCGGCCGATTCATTTTTGGATGCGATATTTAGTCTTTCCAAATCCTTGAAGAACTTGTCTTCATCAACATCTATCGGCTTTCCTATATGAATCATTTTGTTCTGCGTATCTTGAAGTCCCTCTTCGTCCATGAGCATCTCTTCATAGAGCTTTTCGCCGGGGCGAAGTCCTGTAAATTCTATCTTGATATCTTCTCCGACTTTATATCCGGATAGCTTTATCAGATTTTCTGCAAGATCCAAGATTCTGACAGGCTCTCCCATATCAAGTACGAAGATTTCTCCGCCCTTTGCATATGCGCCTGCTTGGAGCACGAGCGATACAGCTTCGGGAATAGTCATAAAGTATCTAATGATATTAGGGTCTGTAACCGTTACAGGGCCTCCCTGTGCTATCTGTTTTTTGAAAAGAGGTATTACAGAACCGTTACTTCCAAGAACATTTCCAAATCTAACCGCTACAAATTCTGTATCATAGTGTCTGTTGAATGTCTGCACTATCATCTCGCATATTCTCTTACTTGCACCCATGATATTTGTAGGATTTACAGCCTTATCGGTCGATATCATTACGAACTTTTCAGCATCATTATTTGCTGCTGCCATAGCAGTTTTGAAAGTTCCGAATACGTTATTTTTGATAGCTTCGTTCGGACTATCTTCCATGAGCGGCACGTGCTTGTGAGCCGCAGCATGATATACGATTTGCGGCTTATAATGTTCGAATATCCAGTTGATTCTCTTTGTATTACGAACAGATGCAATCAGCACCTCAAGGTCTAACTTCGGATACTTTCTCCATAGCTCTTGCTGTATGTCATATGCATTATTTTCATATATATCAACTATTATAAGTTTCTTTGGATTATGACTTGCTACCTGTCTGCATAGCTCAGAACCGATAGATCCGCCGCCGCCCGTAACGCATACAACCTTGCCGCTTACATATGACATGATTGAGTCCAAATCAACACTTACAGGTTCTCTTCCAAGGAGATCTTCGATATCAACGTTATGAAGTCTTGATACATTCACTTCGCCGTTTACAAGTTGATATACACCCGGAAGCGTTTTTAGTTCACAATTTGTCTCTTTACATATTTCAAGAATTTTACTGATTTCTTTACGAGGTGCAGAAGGAATTGCTACTATTATCTGTCTTATGTCAAAAAGGTCTGCACTTTCCTTTATCTTGTCTCTTCCGCCGACAACTCTTATACCTTGAATATACTTGCCCCATTTGTTTGGATCATCATCAATTATGCACTTGATGTTCATCGTCAGGTACATGCTGTTGACAATTTCCTTTATGAGGATATTTGCAGCTTCTCCTGCACCTATTACCATAACAGGCATAGATGCATCCTTCTTTTCCTGCTTATGTTTTTTACTCCTGAAAAATCTGTACGAAAATCTACTGATAAAGATGAATGTTATGAGCAAAAAAGTATACAAAAAATAGTAGCTCTGCGGAACCGGCTGGCTCGAAACCTTGAAAAATTGAAGGCCTGCCGCATTCACAACGCCTGATATAACGCATGCTACAACGAGGTTTTGAAGCTCCGTTTCGCCTGCAAATGCCCAAAGCGAGTTGTAGAGCTTAAAACCTGCAAAAATAATTATTGTGAGAATAATATTAATCGGTAAAAAATCATTGATAGGCGTAAGGAATTCTTCCATGACACTATCAAGTCTGAATTCAAAACGCATCAAAATAGCAATATAACTTGCCGCAATGATGCTGATGATATCATATATTATCAGCACCAATCTTCTATAAAATTTGGCGTAGTTAAAGTTTAAATTATCCTTTTTCATTCTTATCCTCTATGAAAAACAGTACCGGTATCATGAACATACAAGCTATTGTCATAGGGTTGCACAGCTGGAAGTTCCACTCTGTAAGCCCTGCAACGGCAAATCCTATAAATATGGACATGACTACAAGCATGTGATTATTTTTTTGGCTCCTGCAATAGTATACACCACTTATTATAATCTCTGCCACTACCATTACCGAAAAGATGGCTCCGGCTATAATGCCATTATCGTAAGATACCTGTATATATACATTGTGCGCATGAATATAGGAAGTTCCATCTTCATTTGTTGCACTCATGCCAACATGTCCTGTGAGGTTTAGCTCTTTCAAATAGGTGCTCCATATATCAAAACGCCCGTTTGAATATTCGGCTATAGAACCTTCATCCGATGAATCCGCTAAATCACCTGTACTATTATCTGCCAAAAGCATATCTTCAGTCAAAGATAAAGCATAAAGGTTTCTTGCATCATCATGCTCAAATGCATTATCTTCTGCAACAAGCTCTGATTTATCAGTCCTTTCATTTTCTGCAAGAGACAAAATTGCATCTAAGTTATCACTGCTTGCAACGAGCAAAGCGGTGTCTTCATCTAACGCATCATCATTTAAATACGTACCATCTGCGGAATCTGCCACTATGTCCGAACTTATATTTTCGTTATTTGATGAACTACTGCTATCTGTTATAGGATTTCCGTCTTCGTCATACAACAGATTTCCGTCTTCGTCATAGTTATATTTATCATCCGGATAATTATATCCAAGCGCATCCATGCTAAGTATTTTTTCTATAAAAATGCTTTCAAATCTCTCAAGAGACATATATGAATAATCACTCCAGTCATAGCCACCTCTTGTAGAATATACGTCTTCGTCGATTTCAAAATAATATGGATGCCCTACTATGCAAGGGATAGTTCTCTGCATGCAAAAAGCCGCAGGGAACAAAACTATAGCCGACACAATCATAGCTCCTATGCATTTAAATACTAGACCAATATTTTTGATGCCATACTTTATTATGACGCTTATAAGAAGAATTAATATAGCAAAAAATACAGCAACAAAGCCTGTTCTTGATACTGTAAATATCATATAAGAAGCTATTACTCCAAATAGGAGTGCTTCTTTCCATACATGCGCCATAAATTTCTTAAAGCCGCAATTTTCTTTAAAGCTTACAATTCTCTCCACAAGAAGTGCCGTAGACATACATAGCATAACAGTCAGATATTCTGCCGTAACAGTAACTGTATGGAAGAACATCGAAAATCTTCCCATCGTAAATGAGCAAAAATGTCTGAACAAAAGGCAATATATAACGCCGCATATGCTATGAAGAACAAGGCCGCCTATAACAATTCGAAGGTACTCGCCTTTTTTGCTATTAAATAAGAATGACAAAATAACCGTGACCGATAGAAGTGCTAATACCACTCCCCACATTCTTTCATTTCTAAATACGATAATAAGCGCAAAAAATGCAATCGTGATAATTCCAATTACGCTTATTTTCCTTAGTCTAAGTTTTCCGGCTTTATGTTTCGATACAATCGTATATATAAATGATGTCAAATTCAAAACAATGACAAATATTACAAGGCATATGGCAAGAAGCGCTTCATTGTTTAACTCATATTCATTTTGACTGCTGTCTTGAAGATTCTTTAGAAAGTAAAAAATAATTACAGCGCCAAAACCTATTGCCGCAAATAGATTCACCTTATTAAATATTCTGTCTGCTCTAAAACTAAAGAGCACAAATAAAAGTGCAAAGAGCACCATCCATCTCTCGGCAATTGTATGATATATGTTATAAAGGCCATTCATGTACTGACATCCGTATCCTATGCAGGCGCATACGCACACCATCATAATATAAGGTCTTACAGCATCAAATATATAAATGATTTTGCCGGCAATGGATTTTTCTTTTATATCAGCTATGACAAGATGTGAAAACTTTAAATTCACTTCTCCAAATCCCTTATATCTCTTGTGATTTAGCGCATACATCGCTATAAGAAATACAATTAAAGCTCCAATCTCGTAAAAAATTATATCGCTTAGCCTATCATCAAACATTTTGCCGGGATATATCATAAGAGCAAAAATAGCATACAAAATAACAATTATCGGATTTAAAAGCACTTTTAATCCATGATTGATAGTTATCTCTTTATCATTATTTTTTCCAAATTTATTAAGCAGTAAAATTATAACAAATGCACATACAACTATTCCTGCCATAGTCAAAATACTAACAGTTTTTGAAATCGGAACCGCATAGTTATATACAGCATGGAGACGCAGCCCCTCAACTGTTGTATCCATATAGTAAAATGTGCCTATTGCAGCATTGGTGCTTCCTTCAATGCTCTCTGTTCCAAGCGTATATGAAGCTCTCGACACAGACAAGATGATTCGGTAGTTGGCACCGCTTTCAATGTCGATTCCAAGAGGAATATTCACAAATCCCGGATACTCATATTCTCCAAGGTCTATATTATTTTGATAAAGAATCTTCCAATTATCGAGATCCCAAAAAGTAACAGTCATATATCTGCCCTTTTGGAGCTCATCTACATATACATCTATTGAGTCTATTCTGTCATACTGCGCAATAAAATCCTGAATTGCATCATGGTTGCTATCGACAGTATCCGTAACAGATACAAGTTCACCTCCCGCAGTCTCGGACTTTATGCTATTCCATACTCTAAGCGGCCATACCGATATAATCGCAAGTATGGCTACTATAATAACTGTATATTTGATAAATGCTATTTTTGAAATTTTCTTATCCATGAATTATTTTTCCTTATCATCGCCTTCGATATCTCTTATGACATATTGAGGGTTATTGTTAAGTGATATGTAGGATCTTCCTATATATTCGCCGACAAGACCAACCATAAGCATCAGCATACCACCTATAAAAACAAGTACCGACATCAGCGCACTAAATCCAACTTCAACAGCCGCTCCAAGCACAAGTTTCTTGATTATAGTATAGATTCCATATATAAAGCCAAGGACAGCAAATATACTTCCGGAAAATGTCGCTATTCTAAGCGGCATAACAGAAAATGCCGTAAATCCGTTCATCCAAAGAGCAAGGAGCTTTCCAAAAGAATATCCGCTTCGTCCAACTTCTCTTTCTCTGTGATCTACAAGAACATTTGTGATATTGCTCGTAGTTCTAAGGACAAGGCCGATTATATACGGATATGAACCTGTATATTTGCACATTTCATCTACCACAAATCTCCTAACAGCAAAGTAGCTTGATACATACAAATCTTTTGGTTTTCCAATCATCACATGTGCCATAAGTTCGTTCATGGAAGAGCCGAAGTTTCTCCAAAGCGAATGCTTTTTATGCTCATATTTTGCATATACAGCGTCATACCCTTCTTCAATTTTATTTATCAAGGAAAAGACTTCGTTTGCAGGCGTTTGTCCGTCATCATCAAGGCAAACAACGATATCTCCCTTTGTTTTTGACAGTCCTGCCATAAGCGCTGCATGTTGTCCGAAATTCTTAGCAAAATTAATTGCGATTACATTTGTTTTTTCTCTGCCAAGATTTCTTATTACATTCCATGTATTGTCGGGCGAGCCATCATTTACAAGAACAACTTCGTACTTGTAAGAAGGATTTTTCGACATAACATCTTCAATCTCTGTTATGACGCCCTCTATTGTTTTTTCAGACCTATAACAAGGTATTACAAAACTTATAAATGTATCCATAGCATCCTTTCAAAAAACATCTTTAAAACATAAAACGTATCCGTTAATTCACACTCACATCTATTATATCAAAACTATCTGCGACGCTGTCTACTACTTCCGTTTCTATATCATAGCCTTTGCAAGCATAGTAATCTACAAGCCAGTTAGTATCGCTATCACTTTTTATAACAAAGAATACGTTTTCTTTAAGAAGACCATCCATAATATTTGATATTCCATATTTCTCAAGCTTTTCTTCTTCAATAGGGCTCTTCGATGCCCAGCCTCCGAGTATATCATAGTTTGCAAGACTATTATCAACGTCTCCAAACATCTTTTCCGAATACGACACCGTGCTATATACATCAAGGAAAAAGAACTTGTCTTCATTCTCATCCATGTAATCCATAAGCTCGCTATATACGGAGTTTGTTTCCTGTCTGTTTGCACTCTCTTCATTTATGACAGTCACAATATTGTAAGCATAAAAAGGTACTATCGCGGCAAGTACTACGATTGATACATACATAAATTCAATCGAGATATGACGTCTTCTTTCGATTTTTTTTGCTTCCTCATTTGAATAGGTCTTGATACCTTTTTCTTCTTCATGAAGAATCATAAGTGATACGCATGCCATACCGACAAGTACGCACGCTTCCGCAAAATACAAGCCGTGAGTAACTCTTATGGGATCTCTTCCGCCAACTAAAATATACATCCAAAGGCCTGTCCTTATGAAAAACAAAACTCCTGCTTTCCAAACAGTCCTTAGTTTGAACTTATCTATCGACATAGCAAGTATATAAAGCGCAAGAATTATCAGATTCCACGGAGCATCCGTCTGCGGATATTCATATCCTTCTTGGAACCAAACATGAACCATTCTGTAGATATATGATGAAAAAGCAGACTTTACTTTGTACAAAAAGCTCTCGTTATCAAGCGTCTTTGCATACTCCGTAATTTTGTTTAGCGTATCCGTATCTATATCCTCGTCAAGCCCGAAATTGTAATTATGTATAAGCGTAACTTCCGCCTCATCAAGTCCTATAGACTCGTAGAATTCTTCATTTCCTTCATATGAAGGTATCGTTTGATAATCGTACAGATTTGTTCTTGCGTCAAAAAAGTCCATAAAATCCGACCATTTTGAAGGCGAATAAGCGGCAGCATTTATTATAAGAGCAAGAATTATAGTAAAAGCTGCAAGAATCATAAATGAGCATCTGTTGATTAAAACATACTTTACATACTTAAGTTCAAAATTTCTGCGATTTCTGCATATTTTTTTGTATGTATCAAGCTCTTCCTTTTGAGGCTTTGTATTGCCAAAATAAAAACCATGGCCATCTCTTCTAAATCCCCTTGAGTAAAACTCATATTCTTTGAGCTCTCTCATCTTTTCATCATGAACAGAGTCAACAAAATTAAAGAAAATAGAAAGGCATATAAAAGGAAGCATAAGAAGTGCCATATTTCTTCTTACAACAAAGCAAAGAAACAGACATATAAGAGAAATAATCTGAAGTTTTGAAAATCTTATTTTGATTTTGCCTTCTCTAATAACATCCCTTGTTATGCCGAATCTCTCGACATAAAGAGTTGTGCATATAGCTCCCGCCATAAGTGCAACCGAATATGTATACTGAACAAAAACAAAGTGTGCCAGATTTACAACAATCAAAACAATAACCGCCACAACAAGCGGAAATGGCAAATCATAGTTCGGCTCATATATTTTTTTCAAAACCAAAAACTGATTGTCGGATCTGTCACGGTCTATCGTATGCATCTCGCTGTATCTTATACGATAGATAACCGTTCCGACGGCAATAACAAATAAAAGTATTGCCGCATATTGAAAAGCACATAAAAAGATGCCATATACATCAGCATTATTAAATATTTTGTAAAAAACACTAATTAAAAAGCTGATTGGATATAGCATCTGGATATTTCTGCTTGCGGGGCTTCCTGTATAAGCCCCGCTAAGTATATCTTTCATAAGACAATCGTCATTTAGATCAAAATAATAGTCAAAGCAAAATCCAACAAGGCTCATCACAAGCAAAACGACAAGCAGTGCTATTCCTCCTATTATAAACTTCCCATGTTTTGCTTTTTTCATAACCTCATAACCTTTCCTTGCTTTATTTATTATGTCATTTAATTAAATTTATAAAATTCTTTAACTCTTGTAACAACTTCGTCTATTTCATCATCCTTTAGACTGTAATACATAGGAAGTCTAAGGAGTCTTTCACTTTCTTTTGTCGTATACTCATCTACTCCGTCGAATCTGCTATACTTTACGCCTGCTTTCGAAGAGTGCAGCGGTACATAGTGAGATGCCGGCAAAATACCATTTTGTGTAAGATACTTTATAAGGCCGCTTCGCTCTTCCAAATCTTTGCACTTAATATAGAACATATGAGCATTGTGCTCGCAGTAATCAGGAACATACGGAAGCTCTATAAGCTTTTTCTCTGCAAGGGGAGATAGAAGTTCCATATATCTGTTGTAGTGACTCATTCTGGCATTATTTATATCATCTGCCATTTGAAGCTGAGCATACAAATATGCGGCATTCATATCACTTGGAAGATATGATGAACCCGGCTCAATCCAAGAATACTTATCTACTTTGCCAAGTTTATAAAGTGTTCTGTTTGTGCCCTTTTCTCTGATGATTATGGCATCATCAACATATTTCTCATCACGAAGAAGAAGTGCTCCGCCCTCGCCCATGCTGTAGTTTTTGGTTTCATGGAAAGAATAATTACCAAAATCACCGATTGATCCAAGAGCCTTTCCCTTATAAGATGCCATAACGCCTTGTGCGGCATCTTCGATTACTATAAGATTATGTCTTTTGGCAATATCCATAATCGTATCCATCTCACATCCGACACCTGCATAGTGAACAGGAACGATAGCTCTTGTCTTACTTGTAATGGCTGCTTCAATCTTATTTTCATCAATATTCATAGTATCAGGACGAATATCAACAAATACAACTTTTGCTCCTCTAAGAACGAAAGCATTGGCAGTAGATACGAATGTATATGAAGGCATGATGACTTCATCACCTTCTTTTATATCTGACAAAATAGCTGCCATCTCTGTTGCATGAGTGCAAGATGTTGTAAGAAGTGCCTTTGTAACTCCTGTCTTTTTCTCAATCCACTCATTATCTTTGGCTGTGAACTCACCGTCTCCGCATATCTTGTGATTTTCTACGCAGAGCTTTATGTAGTCCATTTCTTTTCCTGTATAAGGCGGTATATTAAACGGTATCTTATAAGTTTCCATCATCATTTCCTTCTTTCTTTTCAAGTGTTAGCTTACGTGAAATAAAGTTATAAACCATAACAACGCCTGTAGCCGCAAGCTTAAAGAAAACTTCCGCAAAATTTCTCGACATGATGTTCTTTAAGAAATCAAAGTTTTCATAAATCACATCTACACCAAGATATAACACAATTTCATTTATAACAAGTCCTATTGCACTAAGTACAAAGAATGTGATAAATTCTCTCTTTCTGCTGATGTCATCCCTTCTTACGAAAACATACTTCATAGAAAGAATATAATTGAAGATCATCGAAACGATAAAGCCGATGAACTGTGCTACAAGGTACATTCCCTGTGGGAGTCCCATAGCTTTGAAAATAGAGTTAAATATAAGATAAAGAACAAAATCTATAAAAAAACATATAACTCCGACAAAACCAAATTTTAGTATCTGCTGTAGTAACTTGTTCAAAATAAACCTCCACTAATTTTTTTCTGGTCCGAAGACTTTGTATAAATCGTCCTCAAAGATTATATTATAATCGCTTTCTGCGATATAGTCCAATATGATATCTTCTTTTTGTGAAAAAGAAGTTGTTTTCGTGCTTTCGTCCTTTTTTTCCATAATGATAACAGTATCCCTGTCCATATTCATAAGTCCTTCATCGACATCGCTTACTCTGTTGGATTCAAGTGATGGCCAAGAAGTATATATAGCAGGTTCCATATCATATATGAAAGATAGTCCCGGTGCATTTCCAAAAACAAAAAGCTTATAATTTTCCATACCATTTGCCAAAATAGCATCATAAATATTTTCTATGTGCGTAGCATTGACAGTTGTAGTTGTCATGTACTTTGCCTTATCTATTGATACAGTGCTGTCACGAACTGTTCCGTCTGCTCCGTCTACAAATGAAAATCCGAACTTAAAAAATGTGCCTTGAATAAGGAGTACTACAAGAACCATCATAACCATCGCACGAATTGGAAATGTCTGCCTGAATTTAATATTTTCGCCTTTTTTCATACGTCTAAGCACTCGCCTTATTTGCACAAGTGTAATAGGCGCTACCAAAAACAAATTGTTGATGATAGGAAAAGTATAATTGTCACTTCCAATAGGTGTTATCAGTATTATAAGAAGCGATGTAAAAGAAAGCAGCCTTTCTCCGGAAGTTCCGGGGATAAAAACATATCCTTTTCCAAGTCTTTCGAATATAGCTGATAATACGTCTAAAATATCCAATACTATGCTGATAATTATAAACATCATGGCAACTTCAAACATAGAATCATAATAATAATAATTCGTTGTAAAAGTTCCTGTCGAAAAATAATATTTTATAAGAACAAATATTCCAAGTATATAAACTATTTTTTTGATAATATAGAGTTTCTCATTCCCTCTCCAAAGCATAAACATGATAAGTCCAAGTATAGTGCAAAGGAGCATCATGAACATCTCTTTTAAAGTCTTGCTGTACGCAGACATTATAGACGAAAATGAACTTGCCATACCGTGAGAGCTATTTGAATCAGCAGACAATGATGATAGCCACTCTATCATATCCATATAAGAAGCCATGCCATATACTGCGCATATTATAATCATTATGACCAATACCGTAATCACGAATCCCGCTACGCAGTAGCAAAACTTATTTCTTACGCTTTTTATATCTTCTCGTTCTATATATGATGCAAAAAACAATATCAAAATAAATAAAACTTCCATAACATTAGGAAGGCGTACAAATACATTAAGTCCAAAGATAGCTCCGGCAAGCATGAATTTGTTTCTCTGCTTTGAAGTATCTCCTTCATTTATGGCTGATAGAAGCAATATAATTCCCATACTCATAAAAAAGTATGTCATGTAATTATAGAAGATAACAGAAGGGCACCAGCAAATGGAAAGTGCTATTATTTCTCCTATAAAAATCATCCATCCCGGTATATACTTTTTAGATACAAAATATATTATATTTGAAAAAACGCCTTCAAAAAGCGATGCATATATTCTAAAGCCAAGAAGGCTTCCCGCAAAAGGAAGGAGAGATACCAAATGTCCGAATACGCTTGGAATAAGGATTGAAAGTTTCCAGTTTAAATCCATTTTAGAAAAATATTCGTAATTTGTAAGATTATAAGTCGTATCGCTTATATCTATTCCCTCATTTACTGCTATGAGAGGAAAAAGCAATAGTATAAGAGGAAATATGTAATTTTCAAAAAGCTTCCTGTGAGCTTTCACTTGTTTCAAAGCTGTTTCCATAAATTATTCCCTTGCACGTTTAAAGTTTTCATCAAGGCTTCTTATAAATTTAAAAAGTCTTGTATTTTGGCACTTTCTTGACACATATTCAAATATATTTTTTCTGACAAAATCAACAAATACACAGCATACAAATACAATAATCACTGAAACTATCATATGAACTATATATGCAAATACACTGTTTGGAATATCTCCTATGAATGCACATATCCATGTAACCCATCTGTCTCTAATCTCCAAATGCTCGTGAAGAAGATATACTCCAAAGCTAAATGGTGCAAGGAATCTTACGGCTTTAGATATTTTTCTGTTTTGAACCGTAACATATCTAAATGCAGAGAATAGTCCAAGTGCACCTGTTAAACATAGCAAAAAATTATAGTGAAGCGGCACCGTTGCATAGTAGTTAAATCTGCCTGTATTTAAATTTATATTATGAAATATAACCGCTATCAAAAAGCTTGCCAAAGCTGAAAAAATGTATAATAACAAACTGCTCTTTTTGCCGTTTAATATTCTGACATCATACTTTCTGATATATGCGCCAATTAAATAGAGCACTATATACCAACCAAAATCATATCCCATCTTATCAGTTGCAAAGTTTACGGGGATAATGCTTTTTATAAAGCAAAATACGACAAGAAGTGCGCTGATTGTAATTTTCATCTCACGCCTTGCCATATATTCTATTCCCTTGTTGAGGATAGGCGCAAGCACATACAAAATAACATAAGCCGTTGCAAAAGAATAATGTTCGGATGATATCGGAAACAAAAACTGAGTCGTCTTGTAAATAACATCATCGCTCGTAGCACCTGCGCTATGCACAAGATTCATGACAAAAGTTACAAGAATCGTATAAAAATAAATCTCGCATACAAGCTGCAATATTCTGCTGACCTTAAATTTGGACTTGGACAAAAAGTATCCGCTTATAAGAACCCAAACATTAACCGCAACTATGCAAAATGACTCTATGAGTTGTCCTACAAGCTGCACAGGCGCTGCACTATCTCCAAGTACAAGAAGGCCTCCTGCATGAGATAAATAGTGCAACACAAGCACCATAAATATAGCTATAACTCTTAAAAGCTCAAAATTTGCTTCTCTTTCTTTCATTGAAGTTTTCCCTTCTGGAGTCTTGCTTTTCCGCCATCTATTCTATATACAAGATCGCACTTTTCAATAGTTCCGAGTCTATGAGCGATTATTATCAGTGTTTTTTTACCATGAAGTCTGTTGATAGAGTCCATGATTGCCTTTTCGGTATCATTGTCAAGAGCAGATGTTGCTTCATCAAGAACAAGCACCTCAGGATCTTCAAAGAGAGCTCTCGCAATACCGATTCTTTGTCTCTGACCGCCCGATAGACTTATACCTCTCTCACCTATTCTCGTATCAAGGCCATCTTTTAGGCTCCTTACATAGTCATCGAGCTGAGCCTCTTTTAGAGCCTGCCATACTTTGTCATCATCTATATCTTCGTCTTTAAGTCCGAATGCAACATTTTTCCTAATTGTAGTATCCATCATGAAAATAGTCTGAGGAATATATCCTACATTCTTTAGCCATCCGCCGTAGTTATCCATGATATCTACGCCATCTGCCATGACTTTTCCGCCCTCGATTTTCAAAAGTCCAAGCATAACATCAACAATAGTGGTTTTTCCGGCTCCCGATGTTCCGACGATTCCTACTGATTTTCCTACAGGAATCTGCATATCTGCATTGTTTAGAACATATCTGTCTGCACCCGGATATTTATACTTTATCCCTGCAAGGGTGATATTCTTTTTAACCGGAAGCTTTGATATATTCTTTGCTCTATCATATGCTGTCGGATCGTATTTGACAGTATCATCTTTTATTTCACTGCTTAGATTATTCACAACATTATCAAGAAATGGTTCAAAGTAAGCGATTGATGTCTGATAATTATTGATTCTGTTGGCACTTGGAAGAAGACGCGCCGCAGCCGCAGCCATAACTGTCAGCTGAGGTACAAGATCTGTTAGGCTTGTTCCATGCATCATCACAAATATCATATATCCAATCATGCCTACGATACTGACCGTTTCGATGAGGAGTCTTGGCGTAGCCGTGAACAGATTATATCTTTGAACAGCTTCAACATAGCCTTCGCCGCACTTTGAATATTCATCTATAAAATAATTTTCCTTTGCGGAAATCTTGATTTCCTTAACACCCATTACAGCTTCGCTTATCCATTTAAATAGCCCGCTGTAAAAATTCTGATTCTCTTCTCCTGATTTTTTCATGATTGGCTTTATGAACTTTCTGATTATCATAAGTGTAAAAATTAGGAGAATTGCAATAAAGAGAGTCATCGCCGCATCTTGTAACAAAAGTATTATTATAAGGCAGCCAAAAACAATGAGCTCACTTATAAGCTGTAAAACCGCAAGCACAAGTCCGTACATATTTATAACATCAGATGTAATCATACGCTGAACAACAGCAGTATCTGCGCCTATATAGTACTCATATGGTCTTTTCATGAAATTGACCATCATGCGTCTTGATGTCTCAAACTGATTGGTATATACGAACTTTAGCTGTACCTTATTTACGAAGAATAAAAATATATTTTTGATAACAAATACCGCAATAAGAGCAAGCATAATAACTATCGCAAGCTCTGTGGTGCTCTTTAACCCAAGGCCGTAATATATGGCTCCAAGATACCATTTTTCATCGACTGCAGACGGTTCCAAAACAATAGTCATAACAGGTGCAATCAGCGATATTCCGACCGATTCCAAAATACCTCCAATAAGCATCATTATTATTATGACTACCATCTGCCTTTTTTGTTTTTTATTCAAAAGATCCATCAGTTCATTAAATATCTTTTTCATATCTTCGCCCTCACATCCCTATATAGCCACAAAAGTCTGTAGTATATATAAAAAGAAATCTGCGACTTCATTTGCATATGGATGAGTTTCTTTTCTTCTTTGTTTATTCTTTCCTTGTAGTAGATATTTTCTTCAAAATTCGGGAAATTTTCCTTCATCTGCCTTGCAAGGTCCTCAGTAAATCTATATGCATTCTTTATCCCGCTTTTTTTTGGCATTGCGGAAAAAAGTGTATTTATATAAAAAAGGACCGTAAACTTAAATTCAATTTCATCCTTATATTTTTCAAAATATCCGTACTTTTTGGCATCTTCAAGAAGAAGCTTTCCTGCTATCTTTCTGTCTTCAAGATTCTTTTGGCTTATAGTATGAACCGTTGAATCCGTATGCTGATAATAAAAATACATCGCATCTTCTATATATTCAAAATGCTTTGCTCTAAGCATCCATCTCATTGCAACAGCATTATCCTCATAAAAAATATCTTCGGGGAATACCTTTTCCTTGTATTTTTCGCTGCCCAAAACAATCTCTCTTTTATAAATCTTTACAACAAGACTTCCCGGATCAAGAAGTAGTTTTTTGTACTTTTCAAAGTCCAATACTCCCGTCTGCTCCTTGCTGTTGTTTGGAACCCTCTTAGTTTTTTGGAAGCTGTGCTTTGATGTCATCTGATAGTCGCATCCAACCATATCGGCGTCGCTTTCATCTGCCTTCTTTAAGAGTCTTTCATAATATTCTTTTTCTACAAAATCATCTGCATCTATAAAACCTATCCACTTTCCCTTTGCGGCCTTTAATCCAATATTTTTGGCACCGCCTTGGTGATGATTTTCTTTTGACAAAAAAGCATGAAAATTCTCATACTTTTCGTCATAAGACTTCAAAATCTCGTATGAATTATCAGTTGATGCATCATCAACGGCTATGATTTCATATAAACTTTTATCCAAAGTCTGGTTCACAAGGCTATCAAGGCAAAAGGTAAGTTTCCCGCCTGAAGCCATATTGTAAACCGGAACTATAACACTTAGTTTCATATCTATCCTCAATACATTATGCTCTTCTTTATAGCATCTGATGCGCCATCTTCAAAGTAGTCTATGATTTCTCCCGCAAAATCTATAGCTGTTCCCATGCCTCTGCTTGTTATAACATTTCCGTCTCGAACGACTCTATCCTGAAGATATGTTGCACCTAACATGCTTTTTTCAAATCCCGGATAGCTTGTAACTTTTAAGCCGTTTGTCAAATTATTTTCACCAAGAACTGATGGTGCGGCGCATATTGCTGCAAGAAGCTTTCCTTCTTCTTTGAACTTTTTAAGCGCGCTTATGAGAGTCTTACTTGCTTTCAGATTATTTGTACCGGGCATTCCACCGGGGAGAACTATGGCATCAAACTCTTCAAAATCTACCTCATCGATTTCTTCATCACACATAAATTTTATATTGTGAGAGCCTGTAACATATATATCTTTAGAAATAGATACCATGACTATTTCTATTTTGCCATAGCGTCTAATCATATCAACAACTGTGAGAGCTTCTATCTCTTCGCATCCATCTGCCATCATAATAGCTATCTTTTTCATGTTATCTCCTTTCAAATCAGCGCTTTATGTGAAGCTTTTAATTTATTATATCTATCTTTTTGGTTACACTTCTTATTTGTTCTGTGCTCTTATTTATACAATGCTTTCATTTTGTCAGACATATCTTGTCTTAATTTCTTATCTCTTATTTTTGATAAGCTTTCTTTCATATATCCGACAGGATATCCTCCAAGAGGTGAGCACTCTGCTCCATATAGCATTCCGCATTTTTTCATAAATGCATCTATATTTTTTTTCTGATTATTTGCGTATAAAAGCATTATTGTAGGTATGCCCATGTAAGCAAGTTCATACAGCGTAGAGCCTGCCGAAGATATAGCAATATCCATATCTTTAAATAGCTCTGCCATATTTTCAACGTTTTCATGCGTTTTCCAATTTATTCCGACCATCTTTGCATTTTTTTCTATGACTTTTGCATATCCTTCTTCACACATAGGACCGATTAAAAAATGAAATTCCAAATCTTGTATCTTATCCTTGATACTATTAAGTCCAAGAATTATATTATTTTCAACATGAAGGCTATCTCCTCCTCCTGTTGTAATAAGAACATTTTTGATATTTTCCTTTATTTCAATTGGGCCGGCCTTTTTGAATTCTTCTCTTATGGGAGCGTATTTTATTCCAAGCAAAAGTTTTGTATCGGTATATTTTTTTTCATATCCGAGTTCATCGGCATATATGGCATAGTTTAGAAGTTCGTCACATTTGTATGTTCTTTCGTTATTGTCATCAACAAGTATTACATATGCATTGTCATACAAAAACTCCACATATTTTTTTGTTATAAAATAGCTGTCAACAAGAACTATATTTCTCTTCTTTTTTTCTTCAAGACTTATATTTTCGCCTCTATCATCAAACAAAGTCTTTAATTTGTCTATTTCTCCATCCATATTTCGATAATCGGTTTCCAAAACTATCGTTCTAAAGCCGTTTTCGTATACTATTTTCTCAGCGCTTTCATCTGCTGACAAAAAAAGTACTTTTTCATCGGGAAACATATTTTTGGCAAATGTTATACATCTTCTTATATGTCCCATTCCTATACTATTGTTGCCATCAGCTCTAATATATACCATATCCGCACCTCTTCTTTCTTTAGAGCCTTTAAATTCCCCTATACTGTGCCGGAGTTTCGTTTATTCTATCTTCCATGCCTTCAACGTATTCCCATTTCATTGGCGTTCCTTTTTCTATATCCATGGATGCTCTTTTTCCTATGATATCTTCATAGAACTTTGTATGTAGGCCATAGCCCGGTCTTATCGATCTCATATTTTCATATGTGAATACATCACCTTTTTTGATATCTTTTGTTGCAAAAAGAGATCTCGAAAATTCCTTTTGTCTCTTCGATTTTTCGGGTAAATCCATAGCGATAGTTCCAAGTGCCTTCTCGACATGTCTTATGCTATCAACCATTTGCTTAAACTCTTCAGGCTCCATAGAAAAAGCGCTATCTTCTCCGCCATCACTTCTTCGCAGTGTCAGGTGCTTTTCTATAACC
>Ga0065711_1034242_pt1 | contig 24097 bp, 13 predicted proteins | sample Hoacrofraction12_FD_59098 | JGI IMG/M metagenome (GOLD analysis project Ga0065711, IMG submission 59098) | Hoatzin crop microbial communities from Cojedes, Venezuela - Epithelial fraction 12 v2 (version 2) | ecosystem: Host-associated > Birds > Digestive system > Esophagus > Crop | place... | reverse complement strand
TTAAAAAAAAAAAAAAAAAAAAAAAAAAAATTAAAAAATCAGTGATTGAAAGCAAAGAAAGATACAACTAAGATACCAGCACCAGCAAATGCTTATTATAGAACTCTTTTGTTGTACCTTGCTTCTGCAGCCTTGAAACAGATGTGTGCTACTAATAATGCTAAAAGTCTTTATCTCAAAGATTGACAGTGGAATTACATGCCTTAACCATCTGAAAGACATCATTGCTATTCCCTAGCCTCATTCTGAATCATCAGAGAAGTCTGTAAGGGCACTGAAGACTGAGACTGTGAGTGAGACTTCAGTAGGCTGAGCTTGAGCAGATCTAGTTAACTTGAAGAACCTTATACACATTTGCAACTTTATTAGGAAACACAGTGAATGTCTGTGTGTCTGAAATGTCTAGTATCTGTCCTTATACTAAAACTGGGTGAAGATGGCACGTGGACTATTCAAATTACCCACTGTGCTGCTCTTTTCCTCAGTTAGCTTTAAAAAACAAACAAGCAAGCAGCAAACAAAAAAGGTAGTGAACATGGCCTGAAGGTAGACTTAGTTGAAGTGAATGCCAGGCTAAAGTACCTTATTCACTCAACTCTGAAGGGTCCTTTGGATTTGTTTTCTCTCAATGTGCACATAAAACTAGTGTGGCTTAATGAACTACTACATGGTGTTGCTCAGTAATGCTCCCCATGTTAATTTAAGAGACTCTCTTCATAACTCTTGTGAATCTCATTTTGGGTGAAAGGATGGCTGCTACAATACAGAGAATTGGCGTAATTGAGAAGCACTTGAAAAAGATACAGTGGGGCAAAATGCTTTTTCAAAAAAAAAAAAAAAGAAGAAAAAGAAACAAAATAACAAACAAACAAAAAAAAAACAACCCCAGAACCTGTAGAAGCTATAAGTATGTGTCTTAGAAAGAAAATGTATTTTTTGCTTTAACTTATTGAAAATTATCTTTCAGATGTGTGCTAAAGATGGACCACCACTGTCCATGGTAAGTTTATTAAAAAAAAAAAACAGTATAGAAATGATGAATTAGATCCTACATGATGATTTAGATGCTACTTTAAAAATGCAACTTTGAAGTAAAACTTGATTTTCGCATAACTACTTGAGGCTTTAATATGTGAAAGCAAATCTTGTTCCTGTTGTGTGTTGCAATGTAGAGTTGTAGGCTGAGTTGCCCAAATCATGCAGTTTCTCCTTATACAGAGAAACCCTGGTGTTAAGGAGACCTATGAGAAATGGCATTTCTTTCTTTTGCATAGTTTGGTATTGTTACCAGGAGAGGAGATACCCACTACACTGTGAAAATCACTTCACCATTCTAGATGATACGTAAGACTCGCTCAGACAGTTACTCTTGTGCAGTTTGTGTTCACTAATAGTCAGCAAAAATATTATCTGCTCTCACTGTATAAAGTACTGTGATCAGTAGTTGACTTGAAAGTGGTTTTGTAGCCAAAGAAACATCCACTGAAATTGATGGAGAGGCTCGTGTTGTCTTCCACAACTGCAGTTAATTCATAGTGTGTGAGACGCTTCCTACACAGACTGTATGTATCATATGCTTTGCCAGCTCATGTCCTGTCCTGTAGAACTTTGTGGGGGGCAGAATTTATGTGAGGGGCTCAGATCATCTGGCCTGAGGAAAGAGATTTAATTCAAAATGGTGGCTTAAAATGCTTCTGAAACGCTAGTGACAGACTGTTTTGGACATACCACTGACACCATACACATGTTATGCTCTGCAAAAGCTGAATGTATTGGGTTTTATTTTATTTTTTGTGCATCATAGTAACCTCTTTCTTTTTCCCCTCCTTCTAGGGTGAATAATTGTGTGGGATTTTCTAACTACAAATTCTTCCTCCTGTTTTTAATGTATTCCTTACTGTACTGTCTGTTTGTTGCTGCTACAGTCTTGCAGTACTTCATAAAGTTTTGGACAGTAAGTTCTAAGGCTTTTTTTGTTCTTGTTCATTTGTTTAATATTGCATGTGTTATTGAAGGCTGCATCAGCATGTTGTCACTCACCATTTACTCTGTTCCATAGTTCATTACCATTAACAGCATCAATTGAAGCGACTGAAGCAGGAGAACTGTCTGAATATTAATGAATTAAATGTATTTTGCTGCCCAGGATGAGTAACTGAGGGAAGAAGTTCCAGTGGGGACTCTGTGCAATTTCTCTGCTCCATCAAAATCAAGCGTCACAGTTCAGGTTTTTTTGAGACTATTGGATATAGATAGATAGATATAGAAAGAATTAGCTATATCAAACAATTACATATATATGTGTGTGTGTGTGTGTGTGTGTATACACACAGGTGTATATAAAAATACTGACAAATGTGAAATATAAATAACAATTTTTGTATCTTCCTAGACTTGTTTATGGATAATCTGCTACCAGATAAGGCAGATTAATTTCCTGGGAACTGGCTGATCTCTGTTTTGGAATCCTTACATAGGCGTGTCTGAACTTCATGCTAGTGGCTTTTAGCGATCTGATACGGGTAGAATGCTAAGATACATAAAATGTTAATGATATACATCTTCCTTACAACTATTAACAGTTATCAAGTGATCGATACACATACATGCGTCTTACTAGATTTAATAACATTGATGTGAAAGGCAAGTATGCTTGTGCATCAGTGTTATATTCCTCCTATCAGTTCTGTTCCAGTCATATTCCAGGCTGAACAGTGTCTTCTGGTGGTGTTCCCTTTCTTCCCCAAGACCTTGTACTGTGCCTTCCTGTCTCTAGACAGAAGAGCTAGTGTCGGAATTCTTTTAATCAGTTTCCATTAACCAACATGGGAAAAATCCCTGTAAGGGAAAGGCTCTCCATCACGTCTTCAGAAGTAAATAACAGTACATACTTCTTAGATGCTAGTCGCTGTCAGAATAGCTGGGAAAAGCAGTCATTACCTGTAGCTGTAGACATAATGTTTATTGGAACAAAAAGATGTTGCCACGTCAGGGTAAGAGAAGCTTGATCATGTATTCAGAATAGCTGTACTTTTAGACAGTTGGCATTAGAGAGGTGGGATAAATGGTGCAAAAAGTAGTTTTGTTTGTGTTGATCTAAGCCTATTGGTCTGACCTGCCAAAGTACTACGTGCCTCTTAGTCTGTCAGTTCTGTATGGTGGCTTCTCACTGGAGAGCAAGGAACTGTGTGGGAATTGAGCTGTCAGTATTGTGTGAGGTGAAAGCCGTAAATATATTTATCGGTCATATCTGTGGCTTGACAGATATTTGAATTTAAATGGTCTGATTCTGCTGTTCAGTCTTGCTTGACTGTAAATAGTTACATTTTTAATTTGTGAATGTGCCACTCCCAGACATCTGCCTGGCTGCTTTCCAGTGCTTTGTATGCAATTTCTAATGGAATTGTAGATGCGCTCTTACATATTTACCAGTCAGTGCTTGAGCAAAGAAGACGAATTGCTTTGTCACCTCACTTCATAATTGTTAGTGCAACAAAAGTCCACAGGGCATCTGACCACAGTCAACATTTAATACCAACATTTGCAGCAAGCCTCTTCCAGAGCCCATCGGACACAATACTGAAGTGGACCCTTGAGCAAAGGAAGTAAACTTGAGAGTTTTTTGTTTTTTGGGTTTTTTTTTTAAGATTTATTGCTTAAAATGCTTCCTGTAAGAATGGTCCACTTTTGTGTGCTTGCACTTCTTGCTTTCATTTCCAGTTATTTCCAAGACAGAATCTGGTGATGTCATGATCTTATCATTAGAGTAGGTCTCTGACTCACTCATATTAAATCACTCATTTCACAAAGATAATATTCCTCTGATCTTATAATATGCTAATTAGACTTCCAGAAAGAGGTGATGGCAGCACCGTGATCATGTAGGCTTGCCTAAAAGCTTACATACTAGAGACATACTAAATTTTCCAAGTGCCATTGACTGCAGAATAGAGTCCTGGAAGCTTCTCTCCACATCTGTGTCCAGATCAGAGTGGAGTACTGCTCATGCGTGCTGTCTCTAGACTCCTTCAGTATGTTGCTAATGCTCAGCTTTGTCTGCTACAGCATCAGACAAATTACTGTTTTGATGTTTTCTGTTGGGGCTCTCTAGATGTTTCCCCCCCCCCGAAGCTTGACTCTCAGAAGTGTTATAGTCTACCTTCAGAAGGTAGTGTTTGTTTTTTTCTTTCTCATAGATGTTCTTCAGAGAAAGTCTACAACAAACTGGTGTATATATACAGTGTTGGGATGAAAGATGAACTGCTTCTTGGGCAGTGTAGCCTTGTTCACTTCAGATCTTCAGTAATGAGGTTGTGAAGGTTTATGTGCTAACTACACAAATTTTAGCAATCCATTGTTTTGCACTGTCAATAATACTTGCATAGAGACATGACGTGCACGTGCAGATACTTGCAAACATTGTGAGAAGTGCACACCTGCCTGCCTCTTCTGTTGAATAAAGTCTTTGTGTTTCCCACTTGCACATGCAAGACTTTTACATAGCATCTTTCATGCTCTATGCATAAATGCTTAAGAAAGATCTTGATACTGTTCGTAGACCGGTGGAATAACCACACTGGCTGTCAGTGTCTACCACAGGTTTACACACTGATGAAGTTTTTAAAATCTGTTTTGTAGATCAAGGGAACGGGAATGACTCCTTTTTTTATGCTCATAACTACTTTTCCTGTACTCATGAAACTTTAATTTCTACCTAGGACATTGTCAAAGATGAGCAGATAAAACCTCAGTTTAACCAAATGTGTTTGGTGCAAACACCAGCACTGGCTGAACGCCCAGTCCTTGATGCCTTGTTTACATAGTGCATGGTGGTACTTCCCTCTGTGTATTTGTATCCACTCTCGGTCTTGCTGCACTCCCTCCCCCGTGAAACCTGTATGTTTTCCAGCTGTTTTCAGCGTCTTTCATTGTCCTCGAAATTATTTTGGCAATCCTGGGTATAGTTAATTCAGGGATGTGATATGTGTTCCGGATAGATGGCGTAGGCATCTGCAAAACTTTGGTTGTATTAACAAAAACAAAACAAAAAAACCCACAACAACAACAAAAAGAGCGATTCCAGATCCTTAGTTGCAACTCAGTCCTCTTGCATATACACATAAGGACATATACCAGATCTTCTGAGTTTTTTCTAGATTTAAGCCAGACCTAGCTACTAAAAGATGAGTAACGAGTCCAGCTCTGACAGCACTTTTTTTGTTACGGGTTTTGCTGGAGGGAAGGTTGTGACCTGATATATGCTCTAATGACTGTCCTCCTGCAGAAGTTTGTAGGGAACTCCTTAGAACAGTAACTGGCTTCAGTCTATTATGTGTGCTAAGTAGCCCAAATTTTATTGTGAAAATTGCTTCCCTTTGTAAGCTCTGCAGCTCTCTCACCTGCAAGTCTCTGCTTCTATGCTGCTACTGCACATAATGATTTCAAGTAACTAGTGTCTGAAGTTTCACTCTCTTCTCACATGCCATGGCATGTGGACTGCTGCTAGAACACAGCTCTGAATAAGCCTGTTATACACACTCAAAGCCTGCATGCTTCTCTCCAGGAAGGAATTGGCCTTTCTTGAAAGATGCTTCAGTTCTGCAACTGTCATTCAAGAACTTAAAACCAGTGGCTGAAACTGGGTAGTCAGAAGAGGTAAATGCTCCCTGTGGATCATGCAGATTAGTTGTGCATAATTCAAAAAAATCCTTCTCCAGGTTATAGAGCTACTGTTTTAGGAGGACACAACTGAAATAAACTTACATATTCTGGCCCACAGAAAACATAGAGACTGAGCTGTTACTGCTCTTTGAGCTTGAGAATCAACTGGCCTGCGAGTTCTTGATAGAGAACTATTTGGTTTAAGCATGCAATTCCAAAAGAGTCATAGAAATAGCAGTTAAAAAAATTAATTAGGAAACTGGGAAACACTGCATTGTGCTCTGAATTAGGAAAAGTCATCATAGCTTTAACATGAAGCTTGGGAATAAGCAGCAATTGGAGTATATATTTTGCTAGCCTTGATTTCAAGGGATCACAAAACACAACATACCCCTACAGCAGGGTGGAGAGGGACTGTTGCACAAACTGTCTAAGCAAAACTGCAGTTAAAAAAAAAGGCAGTAAATAAGGAAACTGAACTTGGACAGCAGTTCAGAGCACTAGACTCTGCTGTCCTCTGCTTACTCTAGCAAGATCTGATGGTAGCCAGCATTTTTGAAAATGCTGTATATACCTGCCCGAATCCAAGGTAAAAGCTTGGGCTTTCCCTAGGTTTTCTGCACAGATTAATATAACTTAAAAGTCATACATCTTACCTACAACAGACTTGTCAAGTGCTGGCATCTTAGCGAAGATGGCTAATATCACTCTGTAGGTATAAAGTTAGGAATTTAAAAGCTAATTTAAACTAAGCTTTCCTGTTTCTTGCTTTATTTTCTTAAGTATTGGTTCAATTAAAGATGTTACGCTAAAGACACATCCCACAAACAAATCTCAATATTGAAGGATATTGGGAAGAAGAAAAACTGTACTGATGTGTTATGGGTTCTTTTTTTTTTAACAAAGAAACTTGTGCAAAGAATTGTGATTTTTTTTTCTATGGTTTTGACTGAAACTACATCTAAAAGTGATAGGTATGTTCTGAAGTCATAAGGATTTTGTAGTTTATTAACCATTGCTTTATACCTCTGGAGTATTCTGAGTTTTTCAGACCTTGATGAATCGTTTCATCCTACAGAATATTCACATAAACCTTACTTGTGATGGAAACAGCTAGCAGAAAATGTACCTGGTGTAGTCATGCTGTTCAGGCTGAGGAACCACTTGAAAGGGATCCAGCCACAATCTGAATAGCAATACGTCTATGCTTTGGTAGAAAATTTCATGCATTGGAAGTTAGCAGTGTGCTTTTATGTACTCTCTCTTCCGTTCTCTTGGAGAATGGGGGCTAAGGCTGCTGTTGGCGTTGGAACTCAGCATGTCCGAGAGCACGTGTGCACACCAACTATTACTTTCTTAACAAAGGCTGTGCTGTTTTCAAACACTTCGTCTTAACGTAATACTAGTGTTTAATAAATTGTCTTTGTTTGCGCAAAGCTTTGCCACAGGAAAGCTGCAGAGAATTGTCCAAAGGTAAAATCCAATATTGCTGTAATTATTTAAATACTGTTCCTACTATAATTTTTCTAATCCAGTCATTCATGGTAGCTATTTATGCCGTCACAGAAGGAAGGAAGGAAGGAGACTTGTAATCTGTTGCATATGAATATAGGCAATGTACAGGGATATAGATATACCTATGTGCACTTCATCTTAATGGAAATGTTTTAGTCTAAAAAAAAAAAAAAAAGGCAGCTTTAGATAAGTGGGTATACTGAATGAGCTAATGGAAAAAGTAATGGTAGTAATGCTAACTAAACAGCTGAATAAAAATAACCTCTCTGCTTTCATAGTGCTTTTAAAGGTCAACTACTTAAGATTTTGAGCATATAGAACTGGAATAGTATTCTTTTGAATCCCATTGACCTCTTGAAGGTGCAACCCTAAAAATAGTTGGGGTTGGAGGTGGAATCGATTATCCGATATGGATGGGAGGTTATTTTTCATATGCTGGTTATACTGAAGTTGTTGTTTTTCATGTAGATTTTCTGGTGAATCACTTCTGCCTGGTCACACATGGCAAACTCATTTTGCTAGGTACATGCTGGTTGTTGCCTGTATCCTAGAGATCATCAAAAACTGGAGATCTGTCCCAGGTCTTGTCTAGGAGTTGTTCAGTCTTGGAAGCACAGTATGACTGCCATTCCCTTTTACATTCCTTACGCCAGTTCAGAAGTAGGTTCAGTATTATTACCTTGCCAGGAAAGGGTTTGGAAGGTTTTGTTGTATTGTTTTGCCTTCAAATAAAGTGATTTTGGACATGTTTTGCCTGTCTCTTTGGGTATAGCTGCACAGTTAACGTTTTTTAGTATTGGAATTTTTTTTCCTTACCCCCTGTTGTGCATTTAAAAAACTAAGCCTTGATTATACACAGTGCTATCAAACAGATGAACATAGGCACTCATGCTCCTAAACTGACATGGAGGGGATACCCATCAGCTTTAAATGCTGTTACACAGCAGTTGAACAGGACGTGGAAGGAAAGTTGGGTTTGTGCTTTTTGTGAGGTGAAAGGCCTATAGCAGAATGGGTGTGGCAGAAAATATTTAGCGGTAATACTGCATTAGTTGCTAAAAAGTGTTAACATATTAATCTCTTTCTCTCTTTCTCCCCAGAATGAATTGCCAAATACCCATGCAAAATTCCACGTACTATTCCTTTTCTTTGTGGCAGCCATGTTCTTCATCAGCATATTGTCACTCTTCAGCTACCACTGCTGGCTAGTTGGCAAAAACAGATCAACCATAGGTCAGTTAATTAGAATATGGAACTGTTCCTTGTCCAGAAAGCCAACAATTTGATGAGAATGTGAGGCCTACAGGATATGGCATCACATATAAACAGAATTTTTAAATATTGTGCAATAAGAAGCGTATTTGGTGAAAGAGATTGAAGAGGAAATGTATGGGAAAATGAAGCATGTGTAAGGGTCCTCTGCTGGAGCCAAGCATGTAGATTCATGTTGAAAGTTAATTTGTTTTGTTTGTAGTTTTGAGATCCCTGAGCTGCTGTGCTTTTTTATTGTGTTTTTATATAGTTTTAAGTATATAATGCAATTGCTACTTGCCAGTTACCCATTAGTGTAATACTCTGAGTAGCTGGGTGGCCCCAACAAAGATGAAGGCTCTACTGTATATGAACATACTGCATTTTGAACCAGATCCAAAGGAGTATTCTTAAATCCTGTGAAATAAAATGGACCTCTCTATTAGGAAGTGGCTCATAAAAGCAATGCAGTAAAAATGGAAACACTGATGCACGTTTCCGAAATAGTAAAAGAGATTCCCATAATTTCTGTGCATAAATGTTTTAAATGGCATTGACCAGCATAAGCAAGTTACATGCATTAGTTAAATTGTCTGAGGTTCTTGCTAAAGTATTTCTGAAAGTGTTTCTTGTGGAGTGGGGGACAGGGACTCATAGGTATTTCCACAACTGAGTAAGTCATGATCTTACACCTTTCAACGGAAGTTAAATTTATGTCCTCAACAATAAGTGGGTTGATGGAAAGTGAAATAATTTTCAGGGTTGCTAGAATTTTTTGATGAAGGAAAATTTTTTTTTTTTTTATTGCTTGACAGGCGGGTTGTTTGAGTCCTCTTTCTTTTGACAGATCTACAGCTAAGGAATATTCACAGTCTCTTTTTTAGCTTTGAAGAAAATTTTAGCATGTTCCATGCCCAAAAGTCAGCAATCACAATTGGCAACACAGTCAGTACTTTATTTACTTTCTAGATAGTGCTTGTAAAAAGACAAGCTGTTGGTATGGGGAGAGCAATGAGTCCTCTTAGTTCTTGGCCAAGGGTGTAACCTGACAGACTAGAAAAATGGTGGTGGTTTGCTATAGTTCATGGTGTGTCTGTGTTTCTAATTTAATCGATCTCATTTTTCTCTGACGTTACGGGATGCTCTTAATTCAAATTCAGACCTTGGCAGAAGTGGAAAAAAATATCCTGTATGGGTTTACGTCCAGTAGTGCTTATGGTAAATTGCCTCTAGAAGAGGAAGTTGTCTGCTCAAAGAAGGGTTCATAGGCCAAAGAGAGGGCTAGCCATCAGTGAATAAGCAATGTGTTATCTTTGACATGCTGATGGTACTTAGCTCTGTCTCAGACCTCATGTTAAAAGTAAAGAGAGAAAGATGACTGTTCTGCTTGCATGAACTTCATTTCTATTTTGTCATTGACCCTGTGATTTCTTCTTAATGCTCTCTTATTACTTGAGGTGATGTTTTTTTTTCCATAATACACATCAAGACCGTCTCAGCTTGCCTGACACTGTTTTCACAATAGAGAAGTTTGATTGTGTTTATTCATCTTCCCCGACTCCTTATTGCTTTAGAGATATTGCATATTTTTCTTTTACAGAAACATTCCGTGCACCCACATTTCGAAATGGCCCTGATAAAAATGGATTTTCTCTTGGATGCAGCAAAAATCTGAGGGAGGTTTTCGGAGATGAAAAGAAGTATTGGTTGCTCCCTATCTTTACCAGGTATTCAGTCTGAATGGGAATGAATTGGGGAGTAAGTTGATTCCATGATTTCCACCTTGCTTCCCTTTCTCACAAAAAATAAAGCACAACTGAAAAGCCAACTTGTAAATCCTGCACAATGAATATTGGTTTAGGGAGAACGTGCAGAAGAAAACTGAGCAAGCTCCGCACAGGGTTTTCTTTCTAAGACAAGGGCCTCACTGACAAGGGCCTTGTAAATACAGAAATTTGGAAAGCTTTGAGAAGTGTATTTCAAGAATTGTACACCTTTTGGTGGTAGTATTAGTGTCTGATTGTAGAGCAGAAATCAGCAACACAGAGGAGATCCAAATGCTTCAGCTGCACTGAAACAATACCAGTTTAAAAACACCCCCTCTTGAAAAAACTTGACAGCTTCCCTTTTGCTGTAGATGAGTTTCAGTATTGAAAACTGCGGAGAAAGTGCATGTAAATAAGCAGCAGTGCAAAAAAAAAAAAAAAAAGGTATGATGCAAAATACTGGTTTTAAAACTTCAGCTGAGCCAGTGTTAGTGTTAGGGAGTTGCAGACAAGGGTCAGAGAAGCTTTATGAAGCAAGACTGACCTGCTACCCACTCCCACCACTCCAGAAAGTGAGCAGAACAAAGTAGGTGCTGTGTTTCAACACTGCTTTCAGGGGGTTGTGTATCAGTTTAAAATGGTGGTGAACCCATTTGTGAAGCTGAGGTCTGGTAGCAAACAGCAGAGGTAATAACAAGATCTTAAGTTGCCTCAGCTGCTTGCTGAACTACCATCACTTTTCATGTGATTAAAAAAGACAGAAGCGATATTGTAGATGGACCAGTCTGTTTTGCCACCACATTTTATCCTGATTAAACTTGCTTTAAAAGAATGCTTAGCTAACCTCAGAATGATGGGTGGAGAGGAAAGCATGGCCACCAGAATATTATTTACGCTACTGCTTCTGGGGTTGTAAATACGAGATAGTCTCACTGCCTGTGCACGGTGGTTTGGGGGAAGAGTAGGGCTACAGTCTACAGAAACACAATGATGTTTCTGAAATACATAGGCTAGTGCTGTGATCAGCAGTCCACACTAAGTGAGAGATAAGGTGGGAATCATTTGAGCTCCAGGATTTAATTTGATGGTAAAGCTGCCTTGCTCAAGTCTGGAGTTCAGCTTTGCACTCAGTAACTGATTTGAGCCTGTAGTGTTTGCCTTTTGCATGGGTATTTGTTTAGTTCATTTAAGTCAACTACAAACAGTGATTTGAATCTTTGTTTCTGGTTTAGCTTGGGTGACGGGTGCAATTTTCCAACTCGTTTGGTTGTTACGGATCCAGAGCAGCTTACTGTGTCAAGCCAAAATGAACCTGCCAAAAGGTAACTATAGCATTTAAGATACCAATTTTGTACTCTTCATTCTGGAGAAAATAATGTTTCAAAATTACTTTTGATTTTTTATACTTCTTGTCATGTTCAGAGTGAGTTTGTAAGTCTTAAGAGAAGGATAGGATGGGTCAAGACTAAAAAATGGTGCTGCTTGATGTAGAAAGGCTGTTTCTTGGTTTTGACCTACAACAGAGGATACAACTCTAAGGAAACAGTAATACAGATAGCAAGAGAGCTTACTGGCTCTTAACAACAACCCAGAAAGTCCTAGGGAAGACTGAATAATGGTCCATGGAAAAAAGAAGTTTAAGATATTATTTTGGAATGAGGGAAAGGCAAGGTGTATGTATTGTTTGTAATTTACCTCCTTCAGCATGGATAAATGAGAGATGCTGAGACACAGTTTCCAAGAGAGGTAGATCACTGTGGGTATTGACAGATTTGGTGGCCGCGTAGAGGGGGGTTACAGCATTGGTGGATAAGGGAAGAACAACTGATGTCATCTACCTGAACTCGTGCAAAGCATTTGACACTGTCCCGCACAACATCCTTGTCTCTAAGTTGGAGAGACATTGATTTGACAGGTGGACCACTTGGTGGGTGAGGAATTGGTTGGATGGTAACACTCAAAGAGTTGCGGTCAATGGCTCGATGTCCAAGTGGAGACCAGTGACAAGTGGTATTCCTCAGAGGTCAGTATTGGGACCAGTGCTGTTTAGCATCTTTGTTGGTGACATGGACAGTGGGTTTGAGTACACCCTCAGCAAGTTTGCTGACAACAGCAAGCTGTGTGGTGCGGTCAGCATGCTGGAGGGAAGGGATGCCGTCCAGAGGGACCTTGACAGGCTTGAGAGTTGGGCCCATGCAAACCTTATGAAGTTCAGTAAAGCCAAGTGCAACGTCCTGCACCGGGGTCGGAGCAATCCCAAGCACAAATACAGGCTGGGCAGAGAATGGATTGAGAGCAGCCCTGAGGAGAAGGATTTGGGGGTGCTGCTTGACAAGAAGCAGAACATGACCCAGCAATGTCTGCTCGCAGCCCAGGCGGCCAACCGTATCCTGGGCCGCATTAAAAGCAGTGCGGCAGCAGGTCAAGGGAGGTGATTCTTTCCCTCTGCTCTGGTGAGACCCCACCTGGAGCCCTGCGTCCAGCTCTGCAGCCCTCAGCACAGAAAAGACATGGAGCTGTTGGAGCGGGCCACAAAAATGATCCGAAGGCTAGAGCACCTCTCCTGTGAGGAAAGGCTGAGAGAGTTGGGGCTGCTCAGCCTGGAGAAGAGAAGGCTCTGGGGAGACCTTATAGCAGCCTTCCAGTACCTGAAGGGGCCTACAAGAAAGCTGAAGAGGGATTGTTTTACAAGGGCATGTGGTGATAGGACAAGGGGTAATGGCTTTAAACTGAAAGAGGGCAGATTTAGATGAGATATAAGGAAGAAATTCTTTACTGTGAGGGTGGTGAGGCACTGGCACAGGTCGCCCAGAGAAGCTGCGGATGTCCCCTCCCCGGAAGTGTTCAAGGCCAGGTTGGATGGAGCTCTGAGCAACCTGGTCTAGGGGAAGGTCTCCCTGCTCATGGCAGGGGGCTTGGAACCAGATGATCTTTAAGGTCACTTCCAAACCAAAATATTCTATGATTCTGTTGGTGGTTTGTAGCACTGGAGGGGTTTTAGCTCATTGCTTTTTATCTCTCCAAATTTGCGTGTTATGTATCTTCAGTGTGTTTTCAGGAAGCCTGTTCTAGGTTCAAAGACACAGCAATATGTGAAATTTCTAGGGGTGTTTACACTTGCCTTTTTAGAAGTCTTCTGTATAGTTTGGTGAATTTGTAGCTGAAGGTTGTTGTCAACAGCACTCACCTGAGTTATCGGGCATTAAGGGGGTTCAGGGGCAAGACATTTTATTCCAGTGTGACATAACCTATGGAATTTACCCAAGAGCAGGACCCTTGTGCAAACTGCAGGATATCCTCTTGCATTAGGAAGATGTCAGCAGAAGGCCCTAGCATTTATTAATGGGATAACATGGCATTAGGTTGTTCTACCAGGCAGTACTGGTTGGGTTTTCTTTTTAACTGTGTAGCAGTAGCATTGTTGTCAGTATGCCATTTCTTGTCTGTCAGTCTATGCTGTGTTTCCATTAGAACTGTGAGTGGCCTGTGGCAGGTAAGGGTTTAGACTGATGACTGGAACAAGCCTATAAGAGAATTACAGTTGGGGGCAGGGGGTCATTTTTAGTTGGCAGTGTGGGGTTTTTTGTTTGATTTGCTCTTAATTAACTTCACTACTCTAGACATGTCAGATATAAGCACCTATTGCTATTACAGAATTCCTGTGGACTTTGCTTACTTTTCAGCTCTGGAGCCAGTCAGTCCTTTCCTCCTCGACCACTCAGTGAATCACAAAATCGATTGCTAGCTAACGACAGTCAGGGGGTGGAAAGTGGCCCTGAAGAGGAAAATCTTAAATCAGGTAGCCTGAACCGTAGCACTTGTGATGATTCTGTGGTTTTGTTTGTGGTGGGGCTTTCTTTTTTTTTTTTTTTTCTTTCTTTTAATAGGCCTAAAAAGTCCTTAGGTATTGGTTGGAGTCAAGTAGAAGAAAATTTGTTCCATAGAATCAAGTCAGCATATTTGTAAGTTAAGGCTAACTTGTATCTTCATGCTCTGCTCCAAACTGAGTTACTACACTAAGGTAATGCATAGGTAATTCTTGCTTTCACACTTCCTGGTTGGAGATTTTGGATTTTTTTACGTTTAATCAGAGGGAGGAAAATACTGTTCTAAAATAGGCACAGTACAATAAATGCGCTTTCTGGTTTGAAGTGTTTGCTGTTTGTTGTGCAAATCTGCAAAAACACATAATTGAGATTCTCTCACATTTTAGGTGCAAAAAAACATATTATAGTTTCATTGGAAAGCTGATCTCAGCTTATTACTAACCAACCATCTCAGTGAGAAACAGGTAAGACCAACATAATTGATTGCCATTTCTGTATATGTATGAGTAAACTAAAATAGTCATCTTGAAGTCAAAAGTCACTAGTTGTGGAATGCAGAGGAGTCCTCTGATGTTGGATGAGTAATAGAAAAGTCTAATTAAAACTCGGAATGGCTGTCCAGAAGACAAGAATGGGAGTAATGCTGTAGTGCAGGAAGCATGGACTGGCTAGATCTGAGATGAGTCAGACTAATCCTGTAATTCAGATTGAAGTGGGTAGGTTTGTTACCTGACCAGGGAAGAGAATCTGATCTGCTAAGCAGGCAATTGCAAGATGAAGTGCTGTCTTGAGGAAGCAGCGTTCTTAAGGAACAGCCCCTTAACTGTCTTTTTTCTGATTACATATTGGTGGGCCACGCTCTGCTCTTACACTTTAGGAAGCTGTGTGCGCACAGAGAAGGAAGGTCAATGGGTATATATAGGTGTCTACATGCGGACTGCTTCGTCATGCTTGGAATTGACAATGATCTTCTTTTATGTTAGAGCTCTGCACACACTTTGCATTTAGGAAATACAGCGAGTGCTGCTGCATTTATGAAAACTTCGCTTGGTGTATTTCCAGTGACTAAATTAGACTTCTCTTACGTTGACTTCATACTGTGGTGAGCTTATAAGCTCCCATTGAATTTTTCTTTCTGGAAGAGAAACAAATCTTATTTGGACAACTAGCAACCGTAGATGCTGAGGCCTGAGTCATTCACCCCTTCTGCCTTTGCCTGTTTCTTTTCTTTTTTCCAAGAAAAAGGGAGACAGAACTTACAAGGAATTCCCATTTACTTTGGAAAGAAAACACAATATTTGAGTTTTGTAAGCTCAGTAATTTCAGGATCGCCTTTTTTTTTTTTTTTTTTTTAAAATAAGCCTTCTGACCTAGAATCATTGTTTGAGGGGTGGAGTTCGTTTGTTTTCAAGAAAAAAAAAATCTGCCTGAAAGGTCTTTGTGGAAGATGGTGTGATGCTCGTACTGATGTTGGTCAGACTGCTCAGTATAAACTCTTATAAAACCAAAATTAGACTAGTTAGTGGTACTTCAGAAAAAACTACTCAACCATGAGAACCCACCAATGATGAGTTTTCCCTTTGTAACTTTTCTTAACACTTTATATAAACACACGAGTGAATGTCCCATGCAAGGGACTCCTTTCAGCCTCTAGCGGTATAAAAACTAACCTGATCTGCACAGGTTACTAAGCCTTTTCTGTTCTTCATAGAAAGGAATAGATATCTTCTGAGAGCAGTTCATCGGAGCAGCCTTTGGTATGGCATTATGGAAAGGTCTTAATCTTTCTTTGCACTGACATGGAGAGGTAGCGTAAGTGACTGGCTTGGGCTAGACAATCAACTGATAATAGTTTGGGAGGCATTTCCTTTCCATCCTCCCTCTCTTCCTAAAGTCAGGCCAAATTTAATAAAGGAAGATTGTGTACTTTGTGTTGCACTTGCTCAGATTGCTGTAGTTTTAAAAGTTGTATAAATAAATGGTGCATAATTGCACCCAACGCAAAAGCATGTTGGAATGTGTTATCCCAAGTAATGGTTAACTCCGTAGCACAATGTTTCAGCCATGCTGAGTTCAGTTGGATGTGATCACAATTTCTGTAGGCCAAGGTGGTTAATTCCAGTACCCCTGCAATTGTAAGCAACTATGCGATAGCTGTGAGATGCCTATAACACACAGCAGAAGCAATCAAAGTTATGGCTGACAAGTAAAATTGCCAAATTATTCTAGAGAAAAGAGCATGATTTGCAAAAGAAGGCCAGTCCCCCAGCCTCACCTAGGCAAATACCATTTGTGTCCCCATATCTATCAATTTAATTTAAAATAAATGAACAATTCTTGCCAATCATGGATCCAAGAGACTTTAGCCACAGGTCAGTTGTGATGGGTTGATATTCTTAGTGCAGTAATCTTCTAAAACATGAGGTTTAAAACAAAAACAAAACAAAAAAACCCACACCTCCCAGAAGGCTAATAATGAGTTGAAGTTACTTTAACTGCTGTCCTGAATCAAGAGTCTGTAAATTACATGTTACCTAGCTGCATTCTTGTAATGCACTATGATCTGGTTTTTTTCAAAGCTAACACTCATTACATTTTTTTGTTTGTTTCACCAGGTTTCTGCAACACATTTTGTGCTTGAATATTACTTAATTTTGTTTGGAAGAAGTTGATCAGTAAAAAATGGAACACGAACATTTTAGGAAGAGACAAGAAATTCAAGTTTCTGCACAGTACAATGGATTCTTGTAAGCACTATTGCAGAGCAGGGAAGTTAAGACAGATGCCTTAAGATTCTTAATGTGCATTTATGCAACACTGAATTATATACTGCTACCAAAGGGCCAAATCCTGAAGTGCCCTGCTTGGATGCACAAGGTCCAGAGTGGGAACTATGCATTTCTGTTATGCTGCAGTGGCGGGAGTAGATTGCAGAGAATCCTGCCTCCCGACAGGCAAACTTCACACCCTAGGCACTGCAGAAGTCACTTCCATAGAAGGTCTCCAGGGTACAGAAAGAAAGAAAAAAGGGAAAGTCAAAAAAAAAAAAGTGGGTGGGGGGGAAGAAAAATCAATCTAGAGCATGACTGGTGAGTCTGAAGTGTGACCGTATGTAGTTCAAACATCAGGTGATGGGGAAGGGACTGGGTGATGTGTTCTCTGCTCTTCCTATTAACCAGTCTACCCCATGATTGTAGCTCTCCAAGTCTTTTGGGACTGAGGATTCCTTCTGCTGTCTGTGCTTTGGACAATGCTGACAATGTAAAAGCCTTTTACTTGGGTGTTGCTTTTTTGCTATTGGATTGAACCCCCTCATCATTATAATTTGATTTATTTAACCATAACAAGAACAGAGCTCAAAGAAGAAAACCTGGGTTTTAGTTGAAAAAACATGGATTGTTGCTTTCCAACAATTGTCTGTCAGCATACAAAGAAAAGCCAATCCAAAAAGGAGTTAACAATTGGTAACATTTTCTGTTAATGATGTCTGCAGTGTTCCGTATGAGGCAGTAGCAAAATGGAGAAGTACCCCTGAGAAAAATCTTATTGTAGTTGTGTGTTGTTAGAAAATGGAACCAGAAGAGTACTGCTTTTTCTGTGGGACTCTTGATGGTTTATAAATACTGTTTTATACTTCTGTTTTATCTTTTTAATAAAGGCACAAGTTTTTATTGGTTCTAAGTACCATTTAAACAAATACTGAGTACTCACGAGAAAATGAGTGTTGGATCATTCATCTGTGTTAACACACCGAAAAATTGTATGCTTTAGTCTGCCACTTTCAAGTCCAGTTTAATTAATGCCGAAATTGCTGAGGACTGACTGCTTTGTGCAGTGATATACCTGTTCACCAAAGGCAAAATGTGTTTCCTGTGTGAGGAGTAAAGTCCATCCTAAGCTCAAGACCCACAGCAAACAACATGGGTTTTTTTTTCCCCTCTCACTCCTCTACTGTTTTCCTGTCTGTAATTTTTCTGATGTTCAGCTGATGCTGATTACAAACAGGTAGGAGCTCTTTTGATACAGACTGAAGTTAGTAGCCGACGTGATGACCTAGACAAAAAGAACCTGTTTGATTTCTCTCCCAGACTGACTGCTACTTAAGTCAAATATGTTTATGATGGAGATGCTAAGGTGTCAAATATACTGTAAGGTTTAAAACAAGTATTTTTTGTCTTTGAAAAGAATAAATTTTTCTTAAATATTAATCTTCTAGAACAAGAATGCTTGGACAACCTATGAACATAATTTGATCACTGCTGATGTTCTTGAGACAGAAGTAATGGTCCAAACTTGCATGTTTTATAAAAGTTGCAGAATGTACAAGAAATTTTGCATTTGCCAATTTCAAAACTTACAAAAAACATTTGCCACACATTGATCTGAAAGGTTTAGCTTTTTCTTTTCAAATGTCAAGTGCAAAGTGCTCATCTGAATATAAGGTCTCAGCAGCACTGCAGCAGCAGAATTTCTTGGGGAAGACACCAGGGACAGAAGACTGCACGTTCAAGTAGCTCATTCTTAATACCAAAGTTTGCAGCCCCAGACACTGGTGGAATGAAGGGCCTGGGATATCATCTGGCTTCTGCTGCTTCAGTGTATTACAGCTGAGATAACACGTACATGCACAGACATCGTCTAGCAGATGGATGTCTCTAATACAGTAGACACCACTGATTCAGCAATATGGTCTGTTCCCCCCACCCCCTAGAGTGCTGGATATACCCCCATAGTGTATCTGATGGACATTTTTGTGGCTTCTCATGAAGAGCTGATGTTTCTGACATCTTTATGCAGATCACAGGTAGCTTTTTGTCCCAGATTTTTCTTGTGTTTAAGATGAAAAAAGGAAGACAGCGGTGTGCTTAGGATACTCCTGAGGCCAGAGTTACTGTTGGTGTAAAAGCAGGCATTACTGAAAAGTCACTGACAAATATGAAACATACTAAAATGATTCAAATGTGATTCTTTCCAGTTCTTCACACCCACACCCCCTGCCAGAGAACTGGTTACTGAGAGAAGCCTCAGACTGATACAAAGGAATTAAGTTCTTTAAGGGAATTGTACTGGTGGGGGCCCACTGGTGAGTGCGAGTGGGGTCAGGTTTTCCTGGCAGGCCCTGGCTGCGAAGGAGGTATCGCATCTAAGGCAGCAAGCACCACGTCTTCTGCCTTTGAGAGTCCTGTCCTGAGAGCTGCCCAGCCACAAGCAAGGCCACTCTGTGCTGTGCCCAAGAGTAGGAGAGGAAAAACACGGGAGCAAGGCAGGGAGGACAAACAGCTGTTTGGCTGTTGAGTTGCAAGCAGATTTGGGTATCACTGCCAGCAAAGGCAGGGGGTCTGTAGGAGTGCCCCAGGAAATAGGGCCCATGCCCTGAAGGGCTGAACACTTCCAGTGAATGCAGCAAGAAGAGCAGCCCCACCTGTTTGGGAGATCAGAAGGCAGACTGAGCCCGAAAAAGCAACTGCTCAGGGTGCTGGGTCGTGTTGTACATGCTGGTTTTGTGCTTTAACCTACTCTGTATCAGCAAGTCTTGAATACACCTAGATTGTCACTAAAAATAAGAGCCCTTAAGCTTTTAGATCCATCAAAATAAATTACCATTACAGGCCATAAATAGCATTGTAGGTACTGTAGGATAGTAGATACTGGCTGCAATTAGAAACTATGCTTTATTGTTTCTTACTGCTTCTTTCTATTAAAAAAAATCACATACAAGGGTCATGCCCGCAAAATGACATTAATCTCCCAGTGTGAGGGTAGAAGCCTGATGTCGGGCAAGATTTCAGTGTGATTTCTCCTCAGTATTTCTAAAATATCTTAAAATTATAAACCTGTCCCTGTGAAGATGAGGCAGGAAGATCCATAAATAGAAAATGCTTAAAACTGTACAGCTAATACTGTCGTTTGCCTTCGACACTTTTTTCACAGACTGTGCAACATACACATAATTCTTGCTCCTGCCAAAGGCGTGTTATGGGAAGAGGGCAGGAAGAGGTGTAGGTTTCTGTCATAACTCACTTCTGACAGTATTATCATCAGATTGCAGTGTCACAAGTTAGATGCATCCTAAGCCTTTGACTGAAAACTTCCATTTTAGATATTCAAACGGTTATTTCAGAGGTAGCTTGGCCACTTCTATTTTTAGTGATTTGAGTAGAAATTATGGTAACATTTTTGTTAAAGCTGCCCCTTGAGTGTGGAATTTGCAGGTACTGAGCTACTTCTGGTATGCTGGTGTCAGAAACCAGTCCTGTTCTCCCGAGTGCTAAATGCCTACAGTTTTCAGGTACTGCTTCTTCCCTCGTTTGACCTTGTGTAGTTCTTCTGTATTGTAAATAATCTTTTGGGGCTTGGAGGTTTTGGTTAAGTTCAACCATTCGATATCCACTCAAAGAAGTTCTTGATCTGTCTGAAGTATGGTCGGGTCGTAGCTCACCAGAGCCCCAAGAGGAGGGGAAAAAAAGCAGGATTAGCAGCAGCATTAGTGTCTGGCAGATTTACTGAGATGTGTTAACATAGGGTTAACTAGATCTGCCTAGATCTGGAACACTGACCATATTTATTAAAAGCTAAAAAAAACGAAACCAAAAAACACCTTTGAGCTTCGTAGTATACGTTCTCTGAGGACACCGTCTAAAATTGTACATACTTGGGGTATTCAGGTATACATTTACAGATGCTCCAATAGCAGCTACGTTAACTGTTCGTGCAGATCAAGAACACATCTTCCACAGTACCTAAAAAATAGCTAGGTATGCAACATCAGAGGCTCTTCTATTCCTAAATGGCACCAAAGAGAGCAGCTGCATATGAAGTGTTTTGTTATAATAATGAACACATTTACTACACTCATTTCTATCAATTTGTTCTGTATATATAGACAGCTTTTTATATGCATTTTTCTTGATTACGTAACTGTCATGAAATGTAATGAAGCTACAAGTTATAGTTAGTTTTGATGCTGATTAAAGCTGATATTTGGCTGTTTGTTTTCTGCAGCAATTACTTGAATCTTGTTTCCATGGGGTAGTGAAGCCTGATCATGTTTACAGGATTGCTTGCTTCGTTTCTGGGGGGTATCTTCCCATCCCTGCCCCAAAGCACAGAGCGCACGTACTCAGCAGTCAAGCAGATGCGTTGGGGATGCAGTATTGGGATCACCTTTGCTGGCACCAAAGCATTAATGGTGACAGGCAGATTCCCTTCTGTTTACATTGCCTAGCTGACAACTTACGTGCTTAGCGTGTTCCTTTCCCATTTGTCCTGTCCTTTAACCTGTTGCCATCATCAGCTTTATTGTGAGAAACTTGCATCTTTCTGCAGCAATTTGCAATCATAGAACTGTCACAGAAAGAGGAGAAAGAGGCAGCAATCCTGCTATGAAGTCTGCCCCCTCTCCCTGTCCCCTGTTTAACTTACAGGAATTAAACACCCCTAGGTTACCTCTGCAATTACTTTTGTATTTGCCAGCATGGGTCATCAACATTTGCACTGATCGCAATGCCCCAGCTGTTCTGCTTCCACATAGTTATTTGTAATTGTGCTGTTTAAACTCATAATGAGCTGTATTTAAGTTTGAGGTGAAGTATGAAAGATACATGTTATGATGACACATTTATTGTATTTTTTTGTATGTTACAGATAGGACTAGTCCCATGCACAGAGAAAACATGTTGCCATTTATAGTTTAATACTTGAAGTAACTTTTTAAAATGGGCTTTTATAAATGAATTAAATACAAAATCACATTGCTTTGCCTGGAAGTTCCTTCATGTTTTAATTGTATTGTGCAATTTCCTTGCGTGTATACTTTTCCATAGATGTTACCTTAAGCCATTTATAACTATTGAAAGTGCATTCAAGATTTTGTACATCAGTGTTCAGACCTGTTCGTACTTCTCTGAAGTATAATTCATGTTTAAATAAAAAAGTTGTACTACTTCAGGCCTCTTTTCCAAAGTGATATGAATGGATTTGATACTTGAATTCATCAGCGAATGCAACATCGACTTAATAAAAGTGTGTGAAAGATCTGAAAATTGCTTAGCTGTAGCATGTGTGTATTAGATCAGTGAGACAAACTGCCTGCCTGGGAAACCGCTTGTAACTGTTCCGCAGTTTCTACACTCCAGCTGCAACAAACCTAAGGTGACGCTCGCTCTTGACACATCTTCCAGGTCATTTGGTCTTGAGAGGGGAAATAAAAGAAACTCATGACTTGTGGCTGACTGTATTCCTTCAGGACACTAAACATGACTTGGGAAATCAGATTAGCACTCAAAACAGCAGTCACCCATCTTCCTTTTAGATCAGAAATAATCCCTGTAAGAGAGGGCAGTAAGACCCAGGTTGACGCTGACATGACAACGATGCTGGCATTTAAATTCAACAATTCTTTCCAGAAAGCTTAAAAAAACTGGAACATTTTACAATCTTCGTGAGTTCCAGCATCCTGCACCTAAGTTTGTAATTCTGGTTCATCTTGGACCTTGCACACCTGGTGAAGCAAGCACTATGTAAGCAGCGTCAGCTGTGTCTCAAGCACTGACGCAGACAGAAGTATCCCGTCGGAAGGGAGAGGGACAAGCAAGAGCCACCTGGTCAGCACCAGCAGAGAACCCTTTCAGTGGCACGGGTGTGTTCTGGCTTTCAGGAGGAGACTGACGAAGCTGTACACCTAGTTCAAATCACCATCATCACAGTCAGCAACGCACGCTGCCTTATGGGAAACCCCCGAGGAACAGAAGGCAGGCAGACAGTAGAGAGCCACAGACAGAGCTGCCTTTTTCTAAAGAGACAATAATGAAAAAACAAACGCTGTTCTGTAGGACTACTTTTAATGTAAGATTTTGTATACTGTAGCAAAGTTGCGTTTGTCATATACACTTATTATACTGAATTACCAAACTACCACAATAGGACCACAGCAGATCCCATGGTAGCACATAATACATGCCAAATATAAGTACGCCGTATTATTCAGGACGTCCACTTTTTTGACACATTTAAGTGGTTTAAATGATCGCTGATGTATCTGTGCTCAGGGAACTTGGCTTTCACCAGACTTTTGAAAGCTTCCCATTTGGCACGTCGCTCTTCTGTGTTATGCTTGTACTCCTGTGCCCGTGTCAGGTAAGGTCGACTCAGCCAATATTCATTCTCTGCTTCAATTTCCAGCCTTCGGATCATTGCTTGCTTCATTGAAAGCGTCACCACTCTTGGCCGCCTGTATTTTCCAATCCACTGTTTTCCAGGAATTCTCTTTCGGAGTAATACTGTTGTTAAAAACATTATGCCTTAAAATATAGACAAAAATATAAAAGGCTCATTAGACTGGGGACAAACATTAAAAATTTTACAAGAAAAACGAGAAACCTGCACACACTCCACTGCCTCTTAGGTGGCTGTTTTGAAATTCAGAACCCGATACTCGCAACCAACCCTTACGTACAGCAGACAGTACAATGACAGACATATTGGAAACTTAAGACCAGAAAAGAGAAATGGAAATCTTTATTTAGCTAAATAGTTTACTTGGTTATCCTTACGTTGAGATTAAAGCGTGTTCTCTATAAATTACTTATCAAAAATCCCATCTCAGATACTATGAAACAAGGGACTCACTTCATTGGTTCCTTCTCCAAATAGCTAACTGTGTTGTCACAACAGGGAGTATTTCCAGGTCCATCCGCTAGATCCAGATCTGGCCTTTCCTCAGTATTTAAACTTAACAGAATACAATTATGCAGTCTTTTTTTTTCACTAGGGGAAATCAGGTTTGTAGAGAAAAACAGTGTCCTGTATCAGACCAACTAGCGTTAAGTAGAAAGCTCCAATACAGCGTTTAACATAGCAGAAGTGTGACAAAGGGGCAAGAAAGACCAAACTACATTTAGATTCGACACACGTGCTCTTCATTACCCTGTTCATGAGTCCTACACACGCCTAACTCCTAGGCCTCTCCCTACACCGTACCTTCACCAACCGACAGCTCAGCCAAGAACCCGAACCCGCCACCAACCAGCACTACCGCCGAGAAAAGCCGCCCCGCCACACCCCGCGGTGCCGCGGCCC